>UMHL01016712.1_pt1 | contig 100875 bp, 82 predicted proteins | sample 1965551 | NCBI WGS metagenome assembly UMHL01 (sample SAMEA4836100, study PRJEB28245) | human gut metagenome | biome: gut microbiome; material: fecal sample | place: Denmark | collected 2008 | reverse complement strand
AGAACTTGACGATGGGGCTGTTGATGGAGCCGTCCTCGCGGAAGGCGATCCATGCCAGGCCCTTGGCGCCAAACGTGGAGGCCACGCCGGCAAGCTTATCGATCTTGGCACGTGCCCAGGCACCGGCGCCCTTGGCGTTGATGGCCTTGACGACAGAGCCCTCCTCGTTTGCGGCAGTCGCAAAGACCTTGAACTTGGAGTTGGCGAAGATGTCGGTCAGGTCGACCAGGTGCATGCCATAGCGGGTATCGGGCTTGTCGGAGCCATAGGTGTCCATGGCCTCCCAGTAGTCCATGCGACGCAGCGGTGTGGGCATCTCGACACCCATGCGGCCGAAGGCATCGGACAGGACCTCTTCGAGTGCGCTCATGACATCGTTCTGGTCCACGAAGGACATCTCGATATCGACCTGGGTGAACTCGGGCTGACGGTCGGCACGCAGGTCCTCGTCGCGGAAGCACTTGGCAACCTGGTAGTAGCGCTCGACGCCACCGACCATGAGCAGCTGCTTCAGGAGCTGCGGGGACTGCGGCAGGGCGTAGAAGTTGCCCGGCTGGATACGGCTGGGAACGATGAAGTCGCGAGCGCCCTCGGGCGTGGACTTAAACAGGGAGGGCGTCTCGACCTCCATGAACTCACGGTTGTGCAGCGCCTCACGAATGGCAAAGGTAAAGTCGGAACGCAGCTTGAGGTTGGCCATCATCTCGGGACGGCGGAGGTCCAGATAGCGATAACGCAGGCGGGTGTCCTCGCTGGTCTCGATGCCGTCCTCGATCTGGAACGGCGGGGTGACAGACGTGTTGAGCACCTCGGCGTGGTCGGTCAGGACCTCGATCTCGCCGGTCGCGAGCTTGGTGTTGGCGGTCTCCTCGCCACGGGAGCGCACGACGCCGTGGATCTTGATGGGCCACTCGGGACGCATGGTCTCGGCAATCTTAAAGGCGTCGCCGTCGGAGTGCTCGGGGTCGAAGGTGAGCTGCGTGATGCCCTCGCGGTCGCGAAGGTCGCAGAAGATAAGGCCGCCGTGGTCGCGGCGACGGCTCACCCAACCGGTGAGGGTGACCTCTTCGCCCACGTTCTCAAAGCGAAGCTCGCCGCAGGTACGGGTGTGCATAGAATGCTCATCGATGGGACGGGTCTGGCTCATACCAGTGATCCTCCTTTATGGATCTGTGCCGCCCCGTGTCGTTCCGGGCGGCGTCGTACAGATTTGCCCAGCCTGCGTAAACCGCGCAGCCAGACATGGCGTTCTATCTTATCGCACCCACGTCGATGTACCGCGAAAAAGTAACTCTTGCCCAAAGACTTGACGGAGACGAAACAATTGACGCACCGCGGCACCCGTCTGCACGCGTCACGTGCGACAATATGCCCCAATACAACTGCACTCGGAAAGGCCCGCCATGACCGCACGCCTCATCGTTATGGATATCGACTCCACGCTCATCAACCAGGAGGTCATCGACCTGTTGGGCGAAGAGGCCGGCGTGGGCGAGCAGGTAGCGCAGATCACCGAACGCGCCATGCGCGGCGAACTGGACTTTAAGCAGGCGCTCGAGGAGCGCGTGGGGCTGCTTGCCGGCTTGGACGAGAGCGTGTTCGAGCGCACCTTTGAACGCGTGACATTTACCCCCGGCGCGTTGGAGCTTGTGCGCTCGGCACACAGCAAGGGCTGGAAGGTCGGCGTGGTAAGCGGCGGCTTTCACGAGGTCGCCGATAAGATCGTGGCCGCTGCGGGCATCGATTTTTGCCTGGCCAACCGCCTGGAGGCCGTAGACGGCAAGCTCACGGGTAAGCTGGCGGCCGACATTGTGACCAAGGAGTCCAAACTTATCCAGATGCTGGATTGGGCAGTTGAGTGCGGCGTCGATATGGCCCACACCGTCGCGATCGGCGACGGCGCCAACGATATCCCCATGATTCAGGCCGCGGGCACGGGCATCGCGTTTTGCGCCAAGCCCAAGACGCGCGAGGCCGCCCCGTTTGCCATCGACGAGCGCAACCTGATGCTCGCCATGGACATCATCCTGCGCGACTAGTCGATCCGTCTAACAACAGAATCAGTCTGTCCTATAGTTTCCGAACAATTTTGTCTTAGTGTTCGGAAACACACCCTTTGAGTGCTAGACTTTGCGCCGTCGAAGGGAACATATATGGATAAGCGGGATCTTGAGCAATTGCTGAGCGATGTTGCCGGCGGAGCAGTCACCCCCGCCGACGCCCTCACGCGCATCCAGACGGCTCCGACCGCCGATTTGGGCTTTGCGCAGCTCGATCTTTCGCGCGGGGTGCGCCAGGGAGCCGGCGAGGTTGTCTACGGCGCCGGTAAAACCGCCGAGCAGATAGCCGCCATTATCAAAGCGCTGCGTAATGCTGGCCAGGAGCGCATCCTGGTCACACGCCTGGACAGCGAAAAAGCAGCCCGCGCCTCGGAGCTCCTCGGCACCGGCATCGACCTGGGATATGTCCCGGACGCACAGCTCGCCCTCGTGGGCGGCAAGCCCTCCCCCACCGGCAACGGACGCGTTGTCGTCGCCTGCGCCGGCACGAGCGACTTACCCGTCGCCGAAGAAGCCGCGTTGACGGCCGAATTCTATGGCAACGAGGTCGATCGCCTCTACGACGTAGGTGTCGCCGGCCTGCACCGCCTGCTCGCGCATGCCGAGGAACTTGCCCAGGCACAGGTGGTCATCGCCATCGCCGGCATGGAGGGCGCGCTGGCGAGCGTTATCGGCGGTCTGGTGAGCTGTCCGGTCATTGCCGTTCCCACCAGCGTGGGCTACGGTGCAAGTTTTGGTGGCGTAGCCGCGCTACTCGCCATGCTCAACTCCTGCGCCAGCGGCGTTTCGGTCGTCAATATCGACAACGGCTTTGGTGCCGCCTACCAGGCAAGTCTTATCAATCATCTGAGCGCCGGCACGCCCTGCGCCCGTTAAGGAGCATTCCATGTCCAACCATCAGCACACGCTTATCATCGACGGCACCTCGGGCATCAGCGGCGACATGACTGTCGCGGCCCTGCTCGACCTAGGCGCTAGCGAGGAGCACCTGCGCGAACAACTCGCCACGCTGCCGGTCGACGGATTTACGATCGCTGTCACGCATGTAAACAAGCACGGCATCGACGCCTGCGACTTTGACGTTCAGCTGGCAGAGGAGCTCGAGAATCACGATCACGATATGGCCTGGCTCTACGGCAACGAAGCAGCTACCGAGCACACGCACGAGCACCACCATCATGATCATGGCGAGCACGAACACGAGCACACGCATGAACATGAGGCCCACGGCCATGGCCACGAGGGCCATCATCACGCCCACCACCATCACCACCGCTCTTTGGCGGACGTCACCGCCATCATCGACGGTTCACAGCTAAGCGATGGCGCCAAGCGTCGCGCCCTCGCCATTTTTTCCGCACTCGCCGCTGCCGAGGCAAAGGCTCACGGCAAAACGCCCGAGACCGTCATGTTCCACGAGGTGGGCGCCGTCGACTCCATCGTCGACGTCTGCTCTGTCGCCATCTGCCTCGACGACCTGGGTATTGAGGACATCGTGGTCGAGTCGCTCTCCGAGGGCCACGGAACCATCCGCTGCGCCCACGGCCTCACGCCCATTCCCGTCCCCGCTGTCGTCAACCTGTGTCAGGCGGGCAATATCGCCCTCACGCCTGCACCGGTCGCCGGCGAGCTCGTGACGCCCACGGGCGCCGCCATCGTCGCCGCACTGCGTACGACCGAGCACCTGCCAGCCCGCTACCGCATCGAGGCCGTCGGTTACGGCGCCGGTAAGCGCCCCTACGAGGGCTGCTCTGGCACGCTCCGTTGCCTGCTCGTTCACGTGGATGCATAGCCATGGATGCCCGCAAAGAGAAAAGCCGCGCTGCCATCGTTGCGGCGTTCTCCGAGCTGCTGCGCGAAGTGGACTACGGCAAGATCACCGTCGGCGACATCATCGCTCGCGCCCATGTGGGTCGGGCCACGTTCTACGGCCTCTTCAAGAGCAAAGATGACCTGCTCGCTGAGCTCGTGTGCGATATCTGCACCCATGCCCTCGACGATGACGGTACGCCCCTCGACGACCCACTCGTGCAGGTCGAGCATATTCTCAACAATCTATGGGAACGTCGCCAGGGCGTCCGAGCGCTGGTAGCCGGCGCCGGCTCACGCGTCTTCGCCGACTGTCTCCGCAAGACCATCATGTCGCGCGCAGCCGAAACCGTCCCCGTCGACCCCGCAGGCCCAGCAGCCACCATGGACCGCAGTTTCTTACTACACCACATAGCCTCAAGCTTCGTAGCCACCGTCCAATGGTGGGCCTGGCACAACTTCCAAGCCCCAAAAGAGGACGTAGCCAAAGACTACCTCTCAGCCATAAAACCCCTCTTCAACTAAGTAAGAACCTCATCCCAAAGCATCGCCCCAACCCAAGGCGCCACGCATCCCAAAGATTCACTCACGCTTCAACGCCCCTACCAGCAACAAGCCCCTCCCATCCAAATTCAGATATATATGTTGAGTTGCTTGTTCGAACACAGCCAAGAATGCCCAGGGCTCGGTAGGGGTTAACTTTCCAACGCACTCCGCAGGACGCAAAAAGGCTCGCCGCACAAAGTGCGCAGCGAGCCTTTTTGCATGTCCGAGGACGCGTTGGAAAGTTAACCCCTACCGAGCCCGGACCTTATAGAGCCGTCCTTTGACTAGAACATGCCCAAGAAACCGTGCACAAACAGTGCAGCCAGAGCGGCACCGACAAACGGAGCGATGCCAGGAACGAGCAGGCCGTACTTCCAGTTGTTGTCAGCCTTGTTCTTAATCGGCAGAACCTGATAGGCCATGCGAGGACCAAGGTCACGAGCCTGGTTCATGGCGAAGCCGGTGATGCCGCCCATACCCATGCCAACAGCCCAAACGATCAGGCCAACGCAGATGGCGAGCATCAGAACGTTCTCGCCAGCGCGGCTAGCGGCAGCAAGGATGGCGCTGATGAACACGAAGGTGCAGATGGCCTCGCAGAAGAAGTTGCGGGCATAGTTCGTGCCCTCGGTGGTGGGGTTGGTCGAGAAGATGTTGCGCTGGGCAATGGGGTCGACGACGCCCTCGGAAGCCTTGAACTCATCGGCATACATAAGCCAAGCGATTACGGCGCCCACAAAGCCGCCGAGCATATCGGCAATCATGAAGGGGATGCAGCTGCTCCACGGCACCAAGCCGACGATGCACTGGGCAAGCACCATGGCGGGGTTCATGCACACGGCGCCGCCAAAGACAAACAGGCAGACCGAGATGCCAAAAGACCAGGTGGTGATGGCAAACATGTGGCCGGAGCCCTGATACTTGGTGCCCTTGAGCACGGTATCGCAGTGCACGCCCACGCCAAAGATGATCATGAGGGCCGTTGCGCCGAATTCGCAGAGGAGTTTGGTAAGCATAAAACCTTATCTTTCTTGTCGGTTATAAACGATTCGTTTAGGCCGCGTACTAGTGCTGAGCGACGACAACGCCCAGGCCATCGGGAATGACGGCCACCTTGGCATCGGCACCCTTCATCTCAAAGGCGAGCTTGAGCGCCTCATCGAGAGTGTTGACCGGCGTCATGTGCATATCCTTGATCATCTGGTGATCGCACAGGTCGGTAACCATGATCACAGGGTGATGCGCCAGGATGCGGGCAAAGATCTGGCTCGTCCACTGGTCGGGCAGGGTCTCGTCCTTAGGACGGTCGATGCAGGCGCGCTCAAACTCCGCCGGATCGTTGTCGGCGATGTTGTGATAGAAGCCTTCGCCACCGTGACCGTCGGCGCAACCGGCGACATCAATAATCACGCCGCCCTCGGGAAGCGTGGCCTCGGCAGCGCACATGCCCTTCACGGCCTGATAGATGTTCTGGTCGAGCGGGTAGCCGCCGTTGGTGGTGATGGCAATCTCGCACTCGACGGGCTCAACGCCGGCAAGGCTCTTCACGAACTCGCAGCCAGCCTCGTGTGCCTTGTGAATGTCACCGGCAAAGGAGCCGATGACCTCGTGCTTGCCGTTGAGCACCACGTTGAGCACAAAGGCAAGGTGAGCCATCTCGGCAGCGGCAAACATGTCCTCGCTCACATGGTTGTGGCACAGGTTGCCGGCACGCGAATGAGAATCGTTCACAAACTGACCGTTGTGGTTGTACATGATGGTCTTGTAGCTGGCGATGCCGGGCAGCACGGACTTGCGGCTGCCGGAGAAACCGGCAAAGAAGTGCGGCTCAATAAAGCCCTCGGCAAGCAGCAGATCACAATCGGCGGCAATCTTGTTGATGATGCACTCGCCGCCAGAAGGCAGGGTGCCGATCTTTTTCATCATGCTGTCGTCAGTCGCGACGTGCATAACGATTTCCTCGTTGGCAACGATCTCCTCGCCGTACTTGTTGACGAGCTCCTCGTGCGTCGACGGACGATGCATACCCGTAGCAACCAGAATGCGAACGCGCGCCTCAGGCGCAGCGGAATGGATGTGATGCAGCAGAATAGGCATCGTCACACGCGAGGGAACGGGGCGCGTATGGTCGGAGCTAATGATGACGATATCCTTCTTGCCAGCACAAAGCTCCTCGAGCGAAGGCGAGCCATAAGGGTTGGCAAGCGACTCCTCTACCAGCTCTTCCTGCGATTTCGTGGTCTTAAACTCGTTTTGATGACCTTCCATCACACCCGCGAAGTTCTTATCCTCAAGCTCCAGATGCAACGTCTTGTGGTCAAACGGCAGTTCACATTCAAACAATGACGAGCGCCCTCTTCCTTTCAACTGACACACTAGATAAACCGTTGGAAGGATACGCCGCTCACCGAAAAACTCCACCGTCCACCGACTCATTAACACAACGTTCATATTTGACCCATAACAAAACGGCCGCGATCCCAAACGGGACCGCGGCAGTCACAGCTGTAAGGCGCGAAGCACCACATGCATCTCAATCCCAATCGATAAGACGCGGGGCGAGAAGCGCGCTTTATTATCATCAGCTTTAATCCCTGCAGACCGAGGACGAAGGGACCCGATGGGTCTCCCTCTGAATGCATTCCGCAGCACGAAGCCCCCTTATCCGCAGCTCCGAAGGAGCAGGATAAGGGGGCTTCAAGTGCGAGGACGCATTCAGAGGGAGACCCATCGGGTCCCGGTGAGAGCCACAGGGCTATCGATTACCCCGTGTTCTGCAAACCTGCCGAGACGCCGGTCACAGTCGAAAGAATCAGGCTCATGTACTCGGCCTTCTTCTCCTCGGCCATCTCGTCCTGGTTCATACGCACCTCGCGAAGGGCGCGGACCTGGGCGATGGACAGGGCGTCGACGTAGGGGTTGCGCACGCGGACGGCGCAACCGAGCACGCGGCGGCGCTGCAGCGGCCACTCGTCACCGACGATGGCAAGGACCCACTTACGCGTGAGCTGCATCTCGGTGAAGACCTTCTCGGACAAATCCTGGCGATCGCCCAGGTGCAGATACATCTTGGCGATGCGCTGATCGGTCTTGGCGATCGACATCTCGATGTTGTCGATAAAGGTGCGGAAGAACGGCCACTCCTGGTAGGCCGCCTTGAGCTGGTCAAGGTCGCCCAGCTGCTCGCAGGCGGTGCCCAGGCCATACCAAGCGGCCAGGTTAATGCGTGCCTGGCTCCAGCTGAAGATCCACGGAATGGTACGCAGGTCGTCGAGCGACTTGGCGCCCAGGCCGCGCTTAGCGGGACGCGAGCCGATCGGCAGCAGACCGACTTCGGTCAGCGGCGTCACGGTCGAGAACCACGGTGTAAAGTCCTCGGTGTTCAGCAGGTCCAGATAGCGCTCGTGACTTGCAGCGTTAAGCTTCTCGGCCATATCCCAGAACTTCTGCGTGGTCTCTGTGTTGGTCTTCTCGACACTCGGGGCCGACTGCAAAAGCGTTGCGGCGGCAACGGACTCAACATGGCGCTGAGCCAGCGTGCGGTTGCCGTAACGGGCAAAGATGACCTCGCCCTGCTCAGTGAGCTTAAAGAAGCAGTTGACCGAACCCTTGGGCTGCGCCAGCACGGCCTTGTTGGCCGGGCCGCCGCCACGGCCCACGGCGCCGCCGCGACCGTGCATGAGCACCAGGTCGATATCGTTCTTCTCGGCCCACTTGGCAATGCGCTCCTGCGCGGAGTGCAGCGCGAGCATGGCCGTGGTAGGACCGGCATCCTTGGAGGAGTCGGAATAGCCCAGCATGACCTCCATGCGGCGGTTGGTCTGGGCAAGGCGCTTTTGCACCACAGGCAGCGTAAGCATCTGGTCGAGCACGTCGACGCAGCCCTCGAGGTCCTCGAGCTGCTCGAACAGCGGGATCACGTCGAGCTCGGGGACATCCTCCTCGTGTGCAAAGGACAGGTGGGCAAGCTCAAAGACGTCGGCCACATGCTGGGCGCTCTTGGTAAACGAGATGATGTAGCGGTGCGCCATCTTCTTGCCGTAGCGCTTTTGGATGGAACCGATAGCGCGGAAGGTATCGATGACCTCGCGCGTCATGGGCTGCAGGTCGCCATGGATACCGTTCTCGTGGATATCCTTGAGGGCGCGGGCGTGCACCACGGAGTGCTGACGGAACTCCATCTCGACCATATGGAAGCCGAAGGACTCGACCTGCCAGATGATGGTTTGGACCGGACCGTAGGCGGCACGGACGGCACCGCAGGCAGCAAGCGAACGCTGGACGACGCGCAGGTCATCCAGGAACTCGTCGGCGCTGTGGTACATGGTGTCGGTGATGCGGCGCACGGTGGCGTTCAGGCGGTCGGCCATGACGAGCATGACGGCGCGATGCGGCTCGTGCTCGGAGATCAGCTCGGCGCGGGCCGTGTAACGAGGGCTCATCTCGACCTGATGGTTCCACAGGTTAATGAGCTCGGCAGAAGGCTTGCTGTAGGTAGCCTCGAGCGTGAGGTTGCGGCCGATGTGGCGGCACTTGTCCTCGAGCTTGAGCACCATGTGCGTAAAGTACTTGGCGGCGACCTCACGGCTCACCTTGGCGGTGACGTTGGGGTTACCGTCGCGGTCGGAACCGATCCAGCTGCCGGGATGGAAGAACGCCGGGCACAGCGGCGGCACAGTACCGGCCTTGTCGCCCAGCACCCAATCGTCAAAACGACGATAGATAACGGGGATAACGTCGAACAGCGTGTTATCGAAGATGTCGATGATGGTATCGGCTTCCTCGACCGGCGTGGGCTTCTTGAGCGCGATGGGACTCGTACGCACCAGGGCGTCGATCTCCTGCAGCATATGGCGCTCGTTCTCCACCAGGTCGGAGCCGCCCAGACGCGGACGCTCCTCCAGCAGGTTGGAGATACGGCGGATCTTGCCCTCGACGGCCTTACGACGGGCCTCGGTGGGATGTGCGGTAAAGACAGGGTGGAACTCGAGCTTGTCGAGCAGCTCGTTGGCACCCTCGACACCCAGCTCATTCACCAGCTGGTGATAGGCAACGGTAAGCTCGTTGGCAGGATCGACCTCGGTATCGGTCGACGCACCGGCCTCGCGCTCGCGCAGCTGCGCCACACGGTAGTTCTCCTCCGACAGGTTTGCCAGATGGAAAAAGCTCGTAAAGGCGCGAACGATGACCTGCTGCTTATCGAGCGGCAGGCTGTCGATCAAATCGACGACCTCACGAAATGCCACGGCAGTGGGCTCGTCGGCGGTGGGCACGCCCTGCTCGTCGACGGCTTCGTCGGCAGCGCAGGTACCGGGGTTGCCGGCATTGACCACAATCTCGGCTGTCAAAATCTTGTCGAACAGGTCCGCGATCTCGGGATCATACTCGCTAAGCACACGGCGCTCCAGGCGCAAGAACAGCGCCAGATTGTCGCGCAGCTCCTCGGGGATCTCGATCTCGGCGAGACGCTCCCTGGACTCGGCATTCGAGCCGATTCGGTTAACGAGGCGGTTGACCACGGCAGCGACGCGCGCCGCGGCTTCGGGTACAGACTGGTTGCTTAGGTTCTCAGCCACGTTTCCTCCCATTCCTCCTTCTATGCACGTAACATGCGGTATTCATTATAGGCGCTTGAGAAATACTTTCGACACTGATTGCGCTTTACCACACAAAAGTATTTTCTGCATTGCAAAGGTTTTTGCCCTAAATGGTCGTATTTCTCGGTGGGCGGCATACGTAAACGGGGGCATTCCGCATAAAAGCGAAACACCCCCGTAACAATCGCTCTCCATGAGCAGGGCACGTTAGCAGGCCCGAAGCTCAAAAAGATGCGCTACAGGCGCTCGCGAACCGCCTCGACGACGTTGTCCAGATCGGCGAGCACCTCGTCATGGCTCTGCATGTCGCGCACTTTGACCTTGCCGGCGGCAAGCTCGTCGCCACCCAGGACCAAGATGAGCTTGGCGCCTACCTTATCGGCTTGCTTAAACTGGGCCTTGAGCGAACGACCCTGATAGTCGGCCTCGGTCACGATACCTGCGGCGCGAAGCTCCTGCGTAATGGCAAAGACGTTCTGACGCAGCTCCTTGCCGGCGTTGGCGACATAGACGCACGGGGCCTCATCGGCACCCAAATCGCTGCCAAAGGCCTGCAGGGCCAGCAGGGCGCGCTCAAAACCGACAGCAAAGCCGACGCCCGCCGTGGGCTTGCCACCCTCGAGCTCGACCAGGCCATCGTAGCGGCCGCCGCCGCCGATGGAGCCGACGCCGGCGCCAGGGGCCTCGACCTCAAAGACAGTACGGGTGTAGTAGTCCAGGCCGCGCACCAAGGTGGGATCCTCGACATACTCGATACCGGCGGCATCCAGATAGCGCTTGACCTGCTCGTAGTGCTCGCGGCACTCATCGCACAGGTTGTCACCCATCAGCGGAGCCTCGGCCATGATCTCGCGGCAGTGGTCGTTCTTGCAGTCAAAGGCACGCAGCGGGTTGAGCTCGGCGCGCTCGCGGCACTCATCGCACATCTCGTCTGCGTGATCGAGGATAAACTGCTTGACTTGCTCGCGGTAAGCCGGACGGCACTGAGCGTCGCCCATCGAGTTAATGAGCAGACGAAGCTTGGAAAGATCGAAGCCCAGGCGCTTGTAAAACTCCATGAGCATGATGATGCACTCGGCGTCTGCCGCCGGATCGGGAGCGCCGAGCCACTCGATGCCCACCTGATGGAACTGGCGCAGGCGGCCCTTCTGGGGACGCTCGCCTCGGAACATGGCCTCGGCGTAGTAAGCCTTAAACGGCGTGGAGCCCTGGGGCACCAGATTGTTCTCGACGACAGCGCGCACCACACCGGCCGTGCCCTCGGGACGAAGGGCCAGACGCTGCTTAGGCTTGAGCTTGGTATCGGTGCCTTCGGTAAAGACGCGCTCCAGGTTGGCGCCGCTAAACACGCGGAACATCTCCTTGCGCACGACGTCGGTCGACTGGCCGATGCCGTGGACAAACACGTCCACCTGCTCGATCGCGGGCGTCTCGATGGGCTTAAAGCCAAACGGCTCGAATACGCTGGCCGCAATCTGCTGCATCTTTTGCCAGGCGCGCATCTCGGCGCCGATAAGGTCGCGGGTTCCCTCCGCCTTCTGTGCCTGCATGGGCAAACACCTTTCTTTTGTATCGCGTCATAGATAGTAGACATTATACGGCACAAAGCAGCAACGCGGCGGCGCGTCTGACCGAACGAGGGTATGGGGACTCGTTCGGCCAGATGCGCCGCCGCTGTTTGTGACCCGTTTTCCTCCGTCCCCTTCGGATCACGTGATCTGTTGGGGACGGAGGAAAACGGATCATTTCGTAGGCCCGTGACCGCCTTGGAAACCGAATGATGGTACGAGCATCCATTCGGCTTCCAGGGCAGCCACGGACAGAACGGAGCGAACAGAAAAGAGCACGTAGACCTGCCACAGCTCACCGACAAAGCTCATGCCGGCAAGAACGGCAGAGGTGGCGATTACAGTGAGGGAGCCCAAAACGCGACCGCTTACTTTATCGGCAACATGACCGATCACAAGTGAGCCGATAACGCTCACCACGGTGGAGATGGCGTTGGAGATGTTGTACTGCGCAAGCGTGATGCCCAGGTCGCTGACGACGAGCGGCTGAAACAGGCTCATGCAGTTAACGAAAATCGTGTAGCACGTGGCCATGATGACAAAGCCGGAAGCCACCACGAGCCAGCCGGGGAAGAACTTACGCTGCTGGGACATACTGCTCCTTTTTAAACAAACGAGTAGCAAGATTGGGTGCTACCGGTGGTCGGCGATGTAGCCCAAAGCGACTGCCGCATAAGCCGCGGCACCAAGTGGCAGCTCGGCATCGCTAAAACGTGCCCTGGGATGATGCTGAGCAAAGTGTTCGTCCGCATCGGTCACAGCCGCGCCGATCGTAAAGTATGCGCTCGGTATCTCACTCGAGATAAGCGCAAAGTCCTCGCTCGCCATGGCATGGAACAGCGGCAAGAAGGCGGCCTTGGGCAGCGTCGCACCCACGTAGCCAAGCGAAGCCTGGGTCACGTCGTCATCGAGCACGAGCGGGGGAACATCCGAGAGCGTCTCGATGGTGGCCGGCGTGCGATACGTTGCGGCCACGCCGTTGACGACCTCGGCGATACGCTCCTTGAGGTGCTCCATGAGCTCAACGTCAAAGCCGCGCAGCGTGCCTTCGAGCACGCAGGTATCTGGGATGACGTTGGCCGCTTGACCACCGGCAAACTTACCCACGGTCAGTGCGACCTCCTTGGCCGCCGGCACTTCGCGAGCGATAAGCTCCTGAAGCGCCAGGTGCACATGGACGCCGGCCGTGATGGGGTCGATGCAGATCTCGGGGCTCGAGCCATGGCCGCCCTTGCCCTGCAGCGTGATGCGAAAACCGTACACGCCCGAAAGCGCCGGACTCCCATAGAGCACCAGGCCGAGCGGCGATTGGCTGTTAACATGCATGGCAAAAGCCGCCTGGGGGCGTGGGTTCTGCAGCAGACCGTCGACGATGGCGGCACGGGCACCCTCAAAGGTTTCCTCGCCCGGCTGGAACAGCAACTTAACCGTGGCGTTGGCGTCGAGAAGCTCGGACTCGCGGGTCTTGAGCATACGAGCCGCACCAAGCAGCGCCGTCGCGTGCATATCGTGACCGCAAGCATGCATGCAGCCATTGGTGGATGCAAAGGGCTCGCCGGATTCCTCGGCAACGGGCAGGGCATCCATGTCGCCGCGGAGCATGATGACCGTACCGGCCTGCTTGTCCGTGCACGTACCGTTACCCCGAGCAGCAGCTGCCGCGCCGGCACCGATAAGGCCAACGACACAGGAGCCGTCAACAAGCACGGCATAGGGAATATCCATCTCGTCCAGACGCGCCTGGATAAAGGCGGACGTCTGCGGAAGGTTGTTACCCAGCTCGGGCATCTGGTGTAGATCGTGTCGCCACACAGCAAGCTCGTCTGCAAAAGTCTGAGCTTCTGCAACAAGACCGTCACCGATAGCGGCCTGCGCCGCTGCGGTAGCCTTGGGCGCTGGTTGCGGTTGAAAATCGGACAAAGCTGGTGCCATAGATGCCCTCCAGTAACGTTTTTGCAGCAAGCACTTTGGTAGCATAAAGTGCAAGGTACAACTTTAAGGGCGACGCATAAAAAATGCCGCCCCGGGAGGGCGGCGCAACAAGTTGTTTACAATTGCGGGCGCGGCTTTTTGCGCAAAAAATCGAAGTGAGTCTCACTCAAGATAATCGACAGGAAGATAAGCACGAAGCCGGCGAGCAGGCGCGAGGTGAGCGCCTCCCCCATCAGCAGCACCGAAAACAACACGCCCGAAGGCGACTCCATCGAAAGGAGCAGCGAGCCCGTCGAAGCCGGGACATGCGCCAGGCCGACGTTTTGGATGAGCAGAGCCACGCATGTGCAGCCCACCGAGAGAAACGCCATCACACCGATAAAGTTCGGCGTCCACACGGACAGAGGCGCCTGGGTCTCGAATAGCAGCGACGAGACCAGGCTCAGCACGCCGTTGCCCACAAACATCCAAAACGTGATAACGTTGATGTCCATTTTGCGACCGTACTTGGCGGTCACCGCCATCTGGATGGCGAAGAAGACCGCGCCTGCCAGCGTAATGACGTCACCGATGTTGAACTCGACGCTATCGAGCGCCACCAAGCCAATGCCCGCCAAGCACAGCAGTGCCGCGCCCAGGTTATAGCGGGTGAGTTTTTCTCCGCTCAGAAAATAGCTCGCGAACGGCACGAGGATGCAATACGTGCCCGTCAAAAAAGCATTCTTGCCCGCCGTAGTATATGCCAGACCGACCGTCTGCAACGCATAGGCCGCCCACATGAGCACGCCCATACTCAGGCCAACGATCAGATTGCGAGCGTTGAAATGTGCAGTGATGCGCTTGTGGAAGACGGCAAACATGACCAACGCTGCAGGCAGAAAGCGTACATAGAGCAGCTCGAACACCGGAATGGTGCCGAGTGCGTCCTTCATAGTGGTAAAGGAGTAGCCCCAGATGACCGCCACCGAAAGTAGCAAAACTTTCCAGAACAGCGGGGAGCGTGCGCCGGCGCCCCTGGGAATACCGCCCGCGCCCAAATCCTCACGGGCCACAGGGCTATCGGGCATGTTTTCGATTTCGTTGGCAGCGTATTGGGCCATGGAACATCCTCACACTCAATCTGGGCGTGGTGTCCGCACGCGTATGGCTGCGTGCCGCCTCATGGTCAAATAAAAACGGGGCGCACCGGACCCCCGGCACGCCCCGCTACTGTAGCAACAACCAAGCAGCCCACGCAATCCAGCCCACTAAAGCGTCGGCAGAGTAAACCTCGATGTTTCGTCGATGTCACGCTGTTGCACTAAATAAGTTTCGTGCTTTCAAGCTTTTCGATGATCCAGTCGTTGGCTTTGATGACCGGGCGGCGGAAGATGACGCCCAGGGCCAGCGACGGAATCAGATAGCTCGCCAGAATACCCAGCTCAACCCAGTACTCCATATGGTAGGCGCCAGCCATGGCGGCATGCATGGCGTTGATGCCGTGAGTGAACGGCAAGAACGGATAGATCGCCTGGAACACAGGGCCGGTCATCTCGATGGGGAACGTGCCGCCCGAACCGCCGACCTGCATGACCAACAGCACGACTGCAAGCGCCTTGCCGATATCGCCAAACGAAACCGTAAGCGTGTAGACGATATTGGAGAACACGAGACTCGCGACCCAGCCCGCTAGCACAAACTGCAGCGGGTTGTCGCACTGAATGCCAAAGAACAGAATGTCGCCCGCGCACACGAGCGTTGCCTGCAGCAGAGCCAAACCGCCAAAGAACAGGTAACGACCCAGATAGATCTCGTGCAGGCGCACGGGGATGAGCTCGTTGATAAGCTCATCGTCAACCGAGACCTTCATCATGGCCGCCAGTACGATCGAGCCGACCCAGAGCGACAGAATCGTGTAGAACGGCGCCATGGCCGAACCGTAGTTGCGGATCGGATAGACCGGCTTACGGTCGAGTGCGACAGGGCCGGAAAGCGACACGGCCAGACCCTCGGGATCATTGCCGATCATCGTCTTGATCGTGGCTAGATCATCAGACATAAGGGCACCGTCGAGCTCGTCCTTAAACGCGCTGATCTTGCCCGACGCCTCGCCCAGCTGATCGGAAGCCTTGTTGACCAGCTTTGCAGCCTTAGAGAGGCCCTTTGCCAGCGAACCGGATGCGTCGGTCAGGTCGTCTACGGCACTATCCAGATCGCCCGAAATACCATTCAGTGAATCCAGAACCCCCGAGACGGTCTTCTTGAGCTCTTTGGCCTTGACCGAAAACGTAGAGTCGTAGTCAATCTTGGCGCCCGAGATACCAGCCTTGGCATCGGCGATGGCCTGATCGACCTCGGCACGCGATTTGTTAACCTCTGCCATACTCTTCGTGAGCGACGTCGCGATATTCGTCAGCTCATTGGCATTGTTGCGGTACTCCGTTGCGGTTTTATCAAGCTCGGCAGCCGCGTCCTCAAGCCCTGCCTTGAGCTTATCGTTACTCACCTGGCCAGCAAGACTACGGAGCTCATTCGCCGTGTCATCAATCTCGTCGGCACGTTTATTGAGTGACGCTGCGCCATCGTTGAGCTGAGACACCGTAAGATTGACGTGCTGGTTTGCAGCGTCGAATGCCTTTGCGAGCTCGGTAGAAACGTTATCGAACGAACCCGCGCTCCCATCAATAGCGGCATCGATCGCATCGCTGGCGGACTTGAGCGCTTGCTCGGAATCGGCAATACCGCTCTCGGCATGCTGCATGAGCTGCTTCACCGACTCCTCGGTCGATCCGGACTGCTTGAGCATGCCGCCCGCCGACGTCAGCGAATCGGCCGTGGAGCTCAAAATGCCCGCAAGCGACGTTGCGCTGGCCTGAACGTCCTGCAGGTCCTGAACCGAATCGCCGAGCGTCGAGGACAGGTTGGCGATAAAGTTGCTGACCTGGTCGGTGCTCATGTAATCGAGCAGGCTGGACACCGTCTTAAGACCGACGCTCGTAATGGTCTCGGTAAAAGATTCGTTAACCTGGTTCTGAACGGCGCTCGAACCCTTCTCGGTCACGATCTGCGCGATGGCGTTGGCCTTCTGGTTCTCGTAAAACTCGATATCGGCGTGCTTCACGTCGGTCGAGAAAAGCGTCATCATGTCAGCGCTAAACGTTTTGGGGATAACGACGGCCGCATAGTACGCACCCGACTTTACGCCCTCGATAGCTTTATCGCGATCGTTAAGCACAACCCAATCGAAGCTCTCGTTGCCGCGTAGGGTGGCGGTCACGTTTTCGCCCACGTTAACCTCGACGGGGATCAGATCGCTCTCGTAACCCTCATCGGTGTTGACCACGGCGATCTTGAGGTTGCCGGTGTTGCCGTACGGATCCCAGCTGCCGGCGATGTTAAACCACGCGTACAGACACGGCACGATAATGAGGCCCATCACGACAACCAAGCCGATTACGGAGCGAGACACGTTTTGGACATCGCGCTTAAACAGATGCAGGATGTTCTTCATTTATGCCTCACCTCCTTTGGAGTGCTTGCCAAGCGGGGTGGTATCTCCATCATTTGTGGCTGTGCTGTCGCTGCCCTGAGATTTATGGTGCGAGCCTATATGCGGCAAGCGGCCCGTGGACTGATCGCCACCCTTGGCATCACGCTCGCTGGCGTTGAGGCCAAACATGCGGCGGGCGGCAGGAATGGCGGCCGTGTGCTCGCGCATCTCGCGACGCAGGTCCTCATCGGAAAGCGCCGAGATGCGCATCTGGGTATTGAGGCTCGCGCGGATATATTCGATATTGATAAGCCAGCCGCAGATGGCAATAACCGAGATGATCCAAATGACAAGCAGGATGATCTTGCCGTTATTGTCGATATCGAGAACCGTCGACAGGACAAAGAGCAGGACCTGAACGCCCACCACGGCGGCAAAACCGCCCTTGATGTAGTACGGGTAGCGATGTTCAAAGGCGACCGCATGATCGAGCAGTTCGCGACGGTACGAATCGGAATCGAGCACGACGCGCATGGCCGTTCGCAAGGAGTAGCGCTCGCGCGGCAGGTCGTTAGACTCGCAAATCATCATACCGGTCGTGGAAAGCTGTTTATCAAAGAGCAGGTTGAGGTTGAGCAGCAGCGGACGCAGCTGCAGGCCGATAAAGAGCGCCACGATCAAGAACACGCCCAGAATGCACAGGTTAAACAGGTAGTTGAACGAATACATGCCGCCGACCGTCTCACGCAGCAGATTGATGCCATAGGTAAAGGGCAGCAGCGGGTGCAGCCACTGGAAGAAGCCGGGCATCATCTCGATGGGGTACATGCCCGACGAACCCGGGATCTGCACGATGACAAGAATGACGCCGATTGCCTTGCCGATATGCTTAAACGTAGTGGACAACGCGTAAATGATGTTGACGTACGTAAATGAGATGGCGATGCCGCCCAGCACAAATAGGAGCGGACTGACGCACTGTACACCAATGACAAGATCTCCCACCGTAACGATAATGGCCTGCAACGCGCCCAGGATCACCAGGAGCAACCAGCGGCCAAAGTAGCCCTGACGCGCGGTAAAGCTGCCAACGCCTTCGCGATCGACCTCGAGCTTGTAAATGGCGATGAGCACGTAGCCGCCCACCCAAAGCGCCAGATTGGTGTAGAAAGGAGCAATGCCCGAGCCGAAGCTCTTAACCGGATAGATCGACTTGGAGGTCAGCTCGACCGGAGATGCCATGAAGTCAGCAACGTCATCGACGTCGACGCCCATCAGGTCGGCCAGCTCGCCCATGGACTCGGAGGTCTGCAGCGCCGCGATGTCGTTGGCGGCGGTGGCGAGCTTGTCCTGGACCTTGGCAAGCGAGGCGTCGGTCTGGGACAGCGTGGTCTTGGCCTGACCGAGCGTAGCGTTGAGTTGCGAAAGTGTACCGCGCGCACTTGCAATAGTAGGCGTGAGGCCAGACACGATTCCCGTCAGATCACCCGAGACGGCGGCAAATGAATCAAGCGCGCTCGAGGCCTTCGGCAGCGCGTTTTGACCCAGGTCCGTCTGGGCCTGGCCAAGGTTGGTCGCACCGGTCTGGATTGCGTTATTGATAGCGTCGCTGGCACCCGAGACAGCCGCGGCGTCATTCGCCATGGCGCTCGACTGTGCAGACAGACCGTCCTTGATGCTCTGAAGCTTTTCATTCTGCTTGCGGAGCAAATCGATGGTCGATACAATGCGCGCGTCAATTTCCTTGGAACCTGTCGACGTGTCATTGACGAGAATTTCCAAGTGCCCGATAACGGCCTTATTGTGGTCGATCGTCGCCTGGAGAGACTCGAGCGAGTTGTCGATGCGGGTGGTCGTAGATGTGATCGTGCCCGTCAGCTTGCCAATCGCAGCGTTCGCGGAGGCTGACGTCTTGGTGAGCGCAAGGCTGCCTTCCGAGAGCGCCTTGGAGAGCGAGGCGACAGAGTTACCCGCCGTGGCGCGAGCCTCGCCCAGCAGGTCGTTGCCCTGGGAGATCGCCTGCGTCAGCGACGGCGCCTGACCCTGCAGACCGGCAAGTGCTGCATCTGCCGAGGCAATGGAACCACTCGTCTTATCGATGGCGGCATTCATGTCGTCAATCGAATCGCGCACTTCGCCCAACGTATCAGAAGCCTCTGATACCGAACCGGCCAACGAATCCTGAGCCTGGGTTGCCTTGTCCTTTAAATCGACTCCGGCATCCTTGGCAATACTGGCAACGGTCTCACCCACCGTGGAGACGAACTCCGAGTTAATCTGCTGCTCGATGGTGTTTGCACCGGTGTCGGTAACCTTGGGTGCAATAGCGCTCTTTTTCTCATTGACGTAGTACGTAAGCTTGGGCTGATGGTAGTTGCCGTCGAGCATCGAGACCAGGTTATCCGAGAAGTTCTTGGGGATTACGATGGCCGCATAGTACTCACCGCTCTCGACGCCCTCCTTGGCGTCGGCCGCCGAATCGACGAAGGTCCAGCCCAACTGATCGTTCTCCTTGAGCTGATCGACGACCTTATCACCCGCGTTGAGCTCACCCACCAGGTCGTTTTGGGTGCCCTGATCGTTGTTGGCGATGGCAATCTTGATACCCTGAGTGTTTCCGTACGGATCCCAGTTTGCCACGATGTTGTACCAGGCATACAGCGAGGGAATAACGCACACGCCGAGGGTAACCACCAAGGCGACGGGGTTCACAAGTAGTCGCTTAATGTCGCGCTTGAATATCGCAAAGGAGACCTTTGCATCGGATAGTTTGCTGCCGAGACTCACGCTTGGGCCATCCATCCTGTCGTTGAATCAAATCGTACTATCGACAACCATTGTACGTAGGCGCTTTAGCGTCTCAGAGCACAATGGTATTGAGTTTTGCGGGTAGCAATATACTACGAAGACGAATTAACGTACAGTTGTACAGTATCTTTAATTTCAGCATGTCACAAAACCACAACCCGCACAAATTAGCAATTCAAATAGCATCGGGGACGTTCTTAAACGACTAGTCAAACAAAAACGCCCCCAATGACTACTTAGGACCACGAAAGCGTCGCTGGTTGAGCATAAGTCAGCGAAAACGCCCCTAAGCGAGCAAGGTGACGCGAAAGAGGAGGGAAGCGTACTTCGGTACGCGACCGACGATTGAACGTCAGATTGCCGCTTAGGGGCGTTTGCAGCGTCGAGCTGTTACGCGGTTTGGTAAAACCGCGTAACTACCTAACTACATCAAGTTGCAGACAGCCGCCGCGAAGGCCACGGGGTCCTCGGGGAGGATGCCCTCGACCAGCAGGGCCTGGTCATAGAGCAGACCGGAGTACTGCTTGATCTTGTCGGCGTCGCCTGCCTTCTGGGCAGCGACAAGCTTGTCAAAGACCGGGTGCTTGGCGTTGAGCTCGAGCACGCGCTGGCTCTTGGGCATACCGTCGGGCGCGCCCTCGGGACCCTTCTGGAGCACCTTCTCCATCTCGAGCGAAAGCGGGCCCTCGGTGGTGATGCAGGCGGGGGCATCGGTCAGGCGCGCGGAGACGGCAACCTTCTCGACCTTGTCGCCGAGCGCCTCCTTCATGGCGTTAAAGAGGTCCTCGTTTTCCTTGGTGGCGTCCTCGGCCTCCTTCTTCTCGTCATCGGTCGCCAAGTCAAGATCGCCAGTCGCGACGTTCTTAAGCTCCAGGTGACGATCTTCGACCTCAGGCTCGGCGCCATCGGCAACCGCCTTCTCGGCAGCCTCGCGAGCAGCGTCATCCTCGTAGACCTTGGGCATATCGGCAGCCACGTACTCACGCATGGCCTGGAAGGTGAACTCATCCACGTCCTGCGTCAGCAGCAGTACATCGTAGCCGCGGTCGAGCACGCCCTTCACGACGGGCATCTTGGCCAGACGCTCGCGCGAATCGCCGGCGGCATAGTAGATTGCCTTCTGGCCCTCGGGCATGCCCTTGGCATACTCGGCAAGGGTGATCATCTTCTGCTCCTTGGCAGACCAGAACAGCAGCAGGTCGGCGAGCTCATCGGCCTTCATGCCATAGCTCGAATAGATGCCATACTTAAGGCCGCGGCCAAAGTTCTCAAAGAACTTCTCATAGGCCTCGCGGTCGTTGTCACGCATATCCTCAAGGTCAGCGGTGATCTTCTTCTCGACACGCTTGGCAATGGCCTTGAGCTGACGGTTCTGCTGCAGCGTCTCACGCGAAATATTGAGCGTCACGTCGGCAGAGTCCACGACACCGCGCACAAAGTTGTAGTAGTCGGGCAGCAGGTCGTCGCACTTCTCCATAATCAGCACGTTGGAGCTGTAGAGCGCCAGGCCCTTCTCGTAGTCCTTGCTGTACAGATCGAACGGGGCGCGACCCGGCACAAACAGCAGCGCATCGTACTCGAGCGTGCCCTCGGCATGGAAGCTGATGGTGCGCGCAGGATCGTCAAAGTCGTGGAACGTGGACTTGTAGAACTCGTCGTAGTCCTTCTGCTCGACATCGGAGCTGCGCTTCTTCCAGATCGGTGTCATGGAATTGACGGTCTCGAGCTCCTGGTAGTCCTCGTACTCGGGCTTGTAATCGTCGCCGGCGTCCTCGGGCTTGGGTTTCTGGCGGCTCTTGGACACCATCATCTGGATCGGGTAGCGCACATAGTTACTGTACTGCTGAATCAGGCTCTTGAGACCCCACTCGGTCAGGAAGCGATCGTAGGTCTCGGCCTCGCCGTCGGCATCGAGCTTCTCGTTCTCGCGCAGCGTCAGGATGACATCGGTACCGTGCTCGGCGCGCTCGCCGTCCTCGATGGTGTAGCCCTCAAGACCGTCGGATTCCCACACATGGGCGACATCCTCGCCATAGGCGCGGCTGACGACCTTCACATGGCTGGCGACCATAAAAGCCGAGTAGAAGCCCACGCCAAACTGACCGATGATGTCGACATCGGAGCCCTGCTGCTCGGCGTTCTCGGTCTTAAACTCCTCGGAGCCGGAATGGGCGATGGTGCCCAGATTGCGCTCGAGCTCCTCGGCGGTCATGCCAATGCCGTTATCCGAGATGGTAATGGTGCGGGCGTCTTTATCAAAGGAGACGCGAATGGCCAGGTCGCCCTGGTCGATCTTGACGCTCGGGTCCTGCAGGCTCTTAAAGTTGAGCTTGTCGACGGCGTCGCTCGCGTTAGAGATAAGCTCGCGCAGGAAGATTTCCTTATTGGTGTAGATGGAGTTGATCATGAGGTCGAGCAGTTTTTTGCTCTCGGTCTTAAATTGACGCATGTGCAGTCCTTTCGCGCTACCCCTGTCCGCAAAAACGGCCCGGTCGCCCGAGCCGCATCGCAGACCTGCTATGTTCAGACTTAGATTTTATAACCCATTAACGCGCATATATACATACGGAATCGAAAAACTGTATGTCCGAGCGCTCCAATGCGTCAATTGCCAAGGAGTGTCCCCAACTGCCGGCAGAAAAGGAACGTCCCTATCTGCCATCTACGCGCTTGGCCATCCAAACATGGGGCTGTCCCTCGTCTTCGTAGTCTACCGGGGCAATTTGCGTGTAGCCCGCCTTTACATAGAGCGGCAGCACGTATTCCTGCGCATGCAGTTTTATGAGCTTGGCGCCGGCATCACGCGCGGCGGCATCACTGGCCTCGACGATCTTGCTCGCCAGACCGCGACGGCGCATGCTCGGCAGCACAGCCACGCGCCCCATGATATAGGTCTCCCCCGCTGCGACGCCTTCGTCCAAATCGCACGACGGCGAAACCGGAGCCTCTGAATCTGCCGCGCGCTCAAGCTCTTCGGGAAACACGCGCGAGCAACCGGCAAGCTCGCCGTCTACATAGAGCGTCACATGAATGCAGCTCTGATCCTCGTCGATAGCGTCGAACTCATTCTCGTAGCCCTGCTCGTCTATAAAAACGACGCGGCGCACCAACGCCGCGTCATCAAAGCATCCCGTCTTAAGTTGGATATCCATGGCTGCCCTTTCATTCAATGCGAACGTTAGGGACAGATATTAGCGAAAATGAGCTCCGCGCACGCTAAACTTCGCGCGAGCCTTCGCCAGGCAGTCGTAATGACCCACGTTATGGGCATCGCTCGCGATGAAGCTGTACAGGTTCTGATCGAACAGGCGCTGTGCCGGCTTTTTCTCGCGACCAAAGCGACCGCCGGCAATAAAGTCCGCCGAAGCCTGCAGCTTGCAACCCATATCGACCAGGCGCTCCGCCACGCTTACATCCTTTTGAACCGCACGATAGCGCTCAGGATGAGCGATAATCACCTGGTAACCACGGCACTGCAAATCGTAAATCGTGTTCTCGTACTCTCTAAACGCATACGCATCGGCATGCGTCGAAAGCTCGAGCAGAAACTCGTTGGTCCCATCGAAATGCAAGTGCTCCGCGGCATCGATACCAAGCTCAACGAGCTTTCGATGGTTGACCTCGAAGCCCATCTGGAGCGGAAAACCGTCAGCGTTATCACGCAGCAGCTCAAAGGCATCCCACATCTTGTCGTAATCAAAATAGGGATCACGGCAGTGAGGAGTGCAAACGATTCTGGTTACACCGGCCCGCTTGGCAGCCTCGAGCATCGCCAAGCTCTCATCGAGATCGGCGGCGCCGTCGTCTACACCCGGCAAGATATGGCAATGAATGTCACGCATAGGTCAGCCTTAATCAACTAAACGTTTGCTCGGTTGGTGAAGATGCCCTTTTTGGAAGTCCCCTGATCGTCGGAGCCCTTCTTCACCTTCTTACCGTCCTTGGTGTAGTAGGAGTAGTAGTACTCGCTGGTCTCGGTCTCGCAGTAGTTCATAACGGTACCGATGAGCTTGACCTTTTCGGACTTCTTAAGCTGGCCGATAGCGTTGAGTGCCTCCTCGCGCTTGGTGAAGTCCTCGCGCACCACGAACAGCGTGCCGTCGGTCAGACTTGCGATCTCGGCAGCATCGATGAAGGTGCCGACCGGGGGAGCATCAAAGATGACGTACTGAAACTTGGCGGACAGTGCCTTTACCAGCTTGGCAAAGCGGTGAGAGACGATGATGTCAGCAGGATTGGGAATGTGCGGCTCGGCATCGAGGAAGTAGAAGTTCTTCTGACCCGTCTCGACAATCGCCTGGTCAATAGAAACCTGCTCGGAAAGGACTGCATAGAGTCCGCCGCGGGAGCGGACGCCGAGCATATCGGCAAGGGACCTGCGACGCATATCAGCCTCGACCAGCAGGACGCTCTTGCCGCTGGTGGCGATAGCCTGGGCAAGGTTGATGGAAACCGTAGACTTGCCCTCGTTGGGAATCGAGGACGTAACGGTGATGGTGCGAATGGGGTCGTCCACGCTCGCAAAGCGGATGTTGGCCAGAAGGGTCTTGGCGGCATTCTGTACAACGAGCTTATCGGTGTTCTTTGCCTTAGCCATGCCTATTTACCACCTTTCATAGCCGGAATTCGGCCAACAACGGGAATGCCCAGGAGCTCTTCTGCCTCTTCGGCACCGCGGATGCGGGTATTGAGCATGTCTGCCAAAACGACATAGGCAACTGCGATAAAGATACCGGCGAGGAACGCGACAGCAACGTACAGCGTGCGCTTGGGGCCGCTGGGAACTTCGGGAGTCTTAGCCTCGTCGATAACGTTGATGCTCTGGGCAGCGCCAACGTTCTGAGCGACCGTACTCACCGAGCTGGCCATGGCCTTTGCGACCTTAGCCGTCTCCTTGGCATCGGTGCCGGTAACCGAAAGCGTAATGACACGCGTGGTGGTCTCGGAGGAAACAGACACCTTGTAGTCATCCAGGTCAGCAAGGCCCAGCTCATTGGCAGCACCGCTCTTAACGCTATCGCTATCCAGCAGCGTGGCGATATCGTTGGAAAGCATCTGGCTCGCCGAGAGATCGTTGTAGCTCATCTGACCGCTATCGTCGGTTTTGGCGAGAATGTACATGCTCGTCGTCGCGGTGTAGGTGTTGTCCATCGCAACGAAGGACACGATGCCCATGGCGATCGCGCAGACCACCGGAAGGGTGATGACCAGCTTAAGGTGCTTTTTGAGCAGCTGGAACAGTTCGAGAAGGGTCATGCAGCTTGCCTTTCATTTCCCCAGTTCGGATTGACAAAACTGTCCGTATGTTATCGCATCTTTTTACCGAGACCAAACTCTATACATAAGAAACAGGCTCTCCTGTAAAAATGTCGGAAGCAATCGTAAAATTGCACAACAACGCCGCACCCGAAAGTCAAATGCGGCGTCTACATCAATATCTATGTTGTATCGCTATGCGAATGGCTCGTCCTGCCGTATGGGAAACGTCACCGTAATGGTGGTTCCCACGCCCAACTCGCTCGACAGATCGAGCGTGGCGTGATGATACAGGGCCGCATGCTTGACAATGGCAAGCCCCAGACCGGTTCCGCCGCGTGCCTTGGACCTACTCTTGTCCACGCGATAGAACCGCTCAAATACCTTGCCCTGTTCTTCAGGCGCGATACCGATTCCCGTGTCGGCGACCGCGAGGAACGGATGGCCTTCGTCGTTGGTGCCGCACTGCAGCGTAACCGTACCGCCGGGTCGATTGTAGCGGATGGCGTTGCTTGCCAAATTATAGATGAGCTCGTCGATCAAGCGCGACACGCCTTCGATGACCACAGGCTTGGTCTCATGACTTATCGTCACATTCGCCTGACGGGCGACCTGTTCAAGACGCTGCTCAACCGCGTAGATGGCACGCGAGAGCTCAATAGGCTCCGTGGACCCAATGGGCACCGCCTCGCCCTCAGTTGCACGCTCGGCCTCGTCCAAGTTAGACAGCGTAAGGATGTCGTTGACGAGCGCTGCCAAGCGGCCCGCCTCACGATAGATGCGACCGCCAAAGTTGCGCAGGTCGTCCTCGCCCTCGACCATGCCGTTTGCGATGAGCTCAGCATAGCCCGAAATCGCCGTAAGCGGCGTCTTGAGCTCATGGGTGATATTCGCCGTGAACTCGCGGCGCATACGGTCGTTGTCCGCCAGCACCGCCATTTGGCGCTTGAGCTCCTGGCGCTGCGACTCAATACGCTCAAGCATGGGGACCATCTCGGCATAGGCGTGCTCATAGCTACGGCGTGGGTGGTCCAAATCCACCTCTTGCAAAGGCGCGATGATGGCACGGGACTCGCGGCGCGCCATAAAAAACGAGAGTACCGCACCCGCTGCTGCGATAAGCAGCATCGGCGCCACCATCGACAGCAAAATCGCCGCAACGCCAGGCTGGGCCTGCGCCAAGCGGACAACCTGGCCGTTATCAAGGGCGACGGCGCGATACAGCATAATCTCGTCGAGCGTAGAGCTTGCGCGCTCCGCGGAACCCGAACCACTCTCAAAGGCCTCGATGACCTCGGGGCGATCGCCATGGTTGGGCAGTGTGGAAGGCGGCGCCTCGTTGTCGTAGGCAACCGATCCATCCTTGTTAATCAGCGTGATGCGCAAGTCCTCTCGATCGAGGCTACGCAAGAACGGGATGGGCTCCTGCTGCTCGTCGAGGGCGGCAGCAATGAGCTCGGTTTCTTGCGCCAGGTTGGCACTCGTGGCATCCGCCAAGGTGTTTTGCACAAAGAACGCACCCAGCACCGTAAACGCCACGATAACCGCCATGGCGCAGACAAAGATCGTCACAAAAACGCGGTGCGACAGCGTATGTTTTCCCTGGGGGGCGAAGACCACGGGTTACTCCTCCGATGCGGTGGCCGCGGTGTCGTCACCTTCGGCACCATCACCGGCAGAAGGCTCGGCCAAGCGGTAGCCCACGCCGCGCACGGTCTCGATGGCGCTGGCATGCTCGCCCAGTTTTTGGCGAAGCGTCTGCACGTGCACGTCAACGGTGCGCGAACCGCCGTCGAAGTCCCATCCCCACACGCTCTGCAGCAACGACTCGCGGGTAAAGACCACGCCGGGCTTGCGCATGAGGTACTCGAGCAGGTCGAACTCGCGCAGGGTGAGCTTAAGCGACTCGCCGGCAACAGTCACCTCACGATGGCTGGGCGAGAGCACGATGTCGCCCACGCTGAGCACATCGCTTGCCTGTTTGACCATGCCGCCGCGACGCAGCAGTGCGCGGCAGCGGCTGGCGAGCTCCATGAGCGAAAACGGCTTAGTCAGGTAATCGTCGGCACCGCCATCGAGCGCCATCACCTTGTCGAGCTCGGTATCCTTGGCGGTAAGCATCATGATGGGCACCGTCGCCGTCAGGCGATCGGCACGCAGTCGACGCATAATCGCCAAGCCATCGGTATCGGGCAGCATGATGTCGAGCAGGACGGCATCGGGTACCCGTCGCGCCACGGCAGCCTTAAACTCACCGTCGCACGAAAAGCCTTCGGCCTCAATCCCCTGCTTGCGCAGCGCATAGACCGTCAAATCCCTGATGTTGTCATCGTCCTCGACGTAATAGATCATGTTGAACCCCTTTGCGGCCGGCATGACCGCATCTTAACCCTAAAGGTACCTTTACTAGATGGTATCAGCCAAAACGCCCCGTCAAATAATCCGCCGTGCGCGGATCGGTCGGATTCTTGAAGAGTTGCGCGGTGGGCGCGTGCTCCACCAGCTCACCCAGCAAAAAGAATGCGACCGAATCGGAGATACGCGCCGCCTGCTGCATATTGTGCGTAACGACCACGAGCGTGCAGGTCTCTTTGAGCTCGCAGGCCAGCTGCTCCACCACCAGCGTCGATACGGGATCGAGTGCCGAGGTCGGCTCGTCCATCAGCAGAATGTCGGGCTGCACGGCAAGTGCGCGGGCGATGCACAGGCGCTGCTGCTGGCCGCCCGAAAGACCCAGACCCGACTCTTTGAGCTTGTCCTTGGCCTCGTCCCACAGGGCGGCGCGTCGCAGGGAGTCTTCGACCAGCTCGTCGAGCACGACGCGATCGCGCACACCCATACCGCGCGGCCCATAGGCGACGTTGTCGTAGATGCTCATGGGAAACGGGTTGGGGCGCTGGAACACCATGCCCACGCGCTGGCGAAGGCGGCAGATGTCGTAGTCGCCCAGGATATCTTGACCATCGAGCGCAATCTTGCCCTCGATTCGGCAGTCCTTGATGCCGTCGTTCATGCGGTTAAAGCAGCGCAGCAACGTGGACTTTCCGCAGCCCGAAGGCCCGATGAACGAGGTAATCTGCTTGTCGCGGATCTTGATATTCACGTCCTTGAGCGCATGGTGGTCGCCATAGAACAGGTCGAGGCCCTCAACATCGATTCGCGTCGGCGAGGCGGCAAGATCCTCTGCCGTGGGGCGAGTCGCATCCCCAACCTCGCGCTCGTGCGCGGCCTCGGCCTGCGCTTTCATGAGTTCTTCAAGCTCCGTGGGCTCCACAGCCGCAGCAGCCGTCATACCGCATACCTCCACATCGATATCAATTCAGCAGTATCGATAGTAGGAATCGCGGCTCATATGCACGTGAGCGCATTGTCAAGTGTTTGTAAGGGCACGCTGGCTATGCGGCGGGCAGCTCGATGGTGAATATCGTGTGTTCGGGCGTCGATTCACATGCAACGGTACCGCCGTGCGCGCATACGATCTCCTTGGCGATGGCAAGCCCCAGTCCAGCGCCGCCGCGATTGGTCGCACGCGCCGCATCCAGGCGATAGAACTTCTCAAAGATCACCTTGAGCTTAGCCGCAGGGATGGGATCGCCCTGATTGATAAAGCGCACGCGCACGCCACCGCCGTCCCGGCGTCTGGCCTCGATCGTGATGGTCGAGCCCTCATAGCTATAGGCAATAGCGTTTTTCATGATGTTGTTGAACACGCGAGCCATTTTGTCGCCATCCACGAGCACCGTCAGGTCCTCGCGAATATCAACTTGGACTTCCTTATGCTGCTCGTTGAGGATGGGATAGAACTCGTCAGTCACCTGAGCCAGCAGCAACCCCAGATCAACATAGCCGCGCGTGAGCACGATATCGTGGAAGTCAAAGCGCGTGATATCGAAGAACTCTTCGATGAGCGTATCGAGCCGGTGCGCCTTGTCGAGCGCCACGCCCGTAAAGTGCGCACGTTGCTCAACCGGCAGCTCGGGAGCCTCTTGCAGCAGCGAAAGATAGCCCACCACACTGGCAAGCGGGGTGCGTAGGTCATGTGCCAAGTACGTGACCAAATCGTCCTTGCGATGCGACTCGTCACGCAGAGCTTGCTGCACCTTGCGCTCACGGTCACGCACGCGGTTAAGGGCGCCCTCGACCTCCAAGAAGTCGCCGTCGATGTTATCCCAGGTGTCGGGGTGATCGATCAGGCGATCTTGAATACGAGCGGCCAGCACACAATCGGCATGCTGCTCGCCCTGCTCGTAGCCCTGGTAGTACAGGGCGCGGCCACACAAGAACAGCACGCACGCGGCAAGCGCCAGCACAAAGCCAAGCATGTTGAATACAAAGCCGGCATCGAACAGCACCGGCCCTTCGATGCCGCCGAGCGCCATGGCGCCAATCGCCAACGTCATGGCCCACGCGGCGCCGCCAATCACCACGCAGCGGCACACGATCTCAAATCGATCGATCAGCAAAAAGCCGACAAGCAGCACCGCCAAGATTCCGACGATGTTGTCGATGCCAATCAGCAGCAGGCTCAGCAAAAAGAGCAGCACCGTTGCAAGCGCGCGGTTGTCGACGACCGACCTCACGTATTCAAAGAGCCGATCGGGCACCTCGAACGCTTGCCTATCGTCTTTTGTCATATCAAGATCCTCACAAGCGAAAAGCGTTATTCGATGATGTAGCCGACGCCCCAGACGTTTTTGATAAAGCGTGGCTTTTGTGCGTCGTCGCCGATCTTTTCGCGCAAGTGGCGAATATGCACCATCACCGTATTGTTGGAGCCGGGCATAAAGTCCTCGTTCCACACCGCGCGGAACAGGTCCTCCACGGCCACCACGCTGCCGCGATGCTCGACCAGATACAGCAAGATTGAATACTCGGTGGGCGTGAGGCGAACCGGTGAACCGTCCACTGTCACGGAACGAGCATCGCGGTTGATCTCCAGTCCGTCGAGCTGGATGGTCGGCGACTCGGCCACCTGCGAGCGGCTACCGTAGCTGGTGTAGCGGCGAAGCTGAGCGTGCACGCGCGCGATGAGCTCCAGCGGACGGAACGGCTTAACCACGTAATCGTCCGCGCCAAGCGAAAGGCCCTCGATCTTGTCTTGCTGGGCATCGCGCGCCGTCAGCATGATCACGGGATAGGTATGGCTGGAACGGATCGTACGCAGCAGCTCAAACCCATCGATATCGGGCAGCATGACATCCAGCAGCGCCAGATCAAACTCCTGCTCCAAAATCGCCTTGGCAGCATCGGCCCCGCTATAGGCAATCTGGACATCAAAGCCCTCTTTTGTAAGGTAGATACCAACCAAGTCGGCGATGGCCTTCTCGTCATCAACTACCAAAATGCGCTCGTTCATGCGTGCTCCTCTCGCGCTCCATTATGCCCGAGGCGACGCACGCCACACACAACAAGCGTGGGTGATTAAGTCGGCCTTAAGCACCCTTGTGCCCGTTCGGGTGCGGATGTGGGCCAAGCGCGCACGCGATGATCGCCGACGCCGGCAAACGATATACTCTAGTTTCAGAAGAGACCATCCCGTCGAAAGCGAAATCTGTGAAGTCCCTCACCTCTTTTGCAAAGCGCTCAGCCCAGCTTGCCGCCGGCTTTGTCTGCGCTATCGCCCTTGCCGCCGGCGTGCCCACCGTCGCCGGCGCCCAAGTGCTCACGACCGACAATGTTTGCGGCAAAACCGCCGATGTGCGCGGTATCACGGCCGAAAACCTGCCCGATATCGATGCGACCAATGCCCTCGTCATGGGCAAAGACGGCACCGTCTACTATGCCCGCGGCGCCGATGAGCAGGTCAAGATTGCCTCGATCACCAAGGTCATGACCGCAATCCTAACCGTCGAGAATTGCAAGATGGACGAGAAGGTCACGGTGAGCAACGCCGCAGCCACCGTGGGTAATTCGACCGCCGGCTTGCTCGAAGGCGACGAGCTTACCGTGGAGCAGGCACTACGCGGTCTGATGATTCCCTCGGGCAACGACGCCGCCATCGTGCTCGCCGAATATGTGGGCAAGAAGATCGACCCCAAGACCAAAGACGCCGAGGCCACATTTGTGAAGGCCATGAACGAGCGCGCTAAGAAGCTCGGCTGCACCGGTACGCTTTTTGAAAACCCGCATGGTCTGGACTTTGATGAGTGGGCTGGCAATATGCACTCAACCGCACACGACGTAGCGCTGATGATGCAGGAGGCCATGAAAAACGACACGATCCGCGAGGTCGTAGCGAGCGAGGATTCCTGGATCGAGGTCACGGGCGCCGACGGCACCGACCATTCGCATTCCATGGACACGCATGACTATTTGCTGGGCCAAGATGGCAACATCGGCGGCAAGACCGGCACCACCGACGACGCGGGCTATTGCTTTACGAGCGCCTACAACCGCGACGGCGACGAGATCTACACCGTTATTTTGAACTCCACCACCACCGATCAGCGCTTTACCGATACCGCCACCCTTGCCAACTGGTACTACGGCCACAAGGTGACGGTCGCAATCGCCAACACGCAGGAAAAGACCGCCAACGGCAACCCGCTTATGGCGCGCATTGGCCAAACCGACTGGACGGATAAGACAATCGACGCCACACTCGCCGATCCTACGGCGCAAGCGACCGTGTTTTCCCTTGCCGGCGAGGTGACCGAAAAGGTTAGCTACGACGATCTTTCGGGCACGGTGCATGTGGGCGACAAGGTGGGCAGTGTTACTCTCAAGCAGGACGGCACCAAAATCGCCGTTATGGACCTGGTTGCCGACGAGGAAGGCGCAGGGCCGAATCCCATTGAGTGGCTCCTTGTGAAGCTCGACCGCCTGGGCCGCCGCATCGACAACCGCCCACTCACGGCAGAAAGCGAGACCGTCGCCAAGGCGTCCGAGATGTAAGATCGAAGAACAATACACTCGCTGAAAGGAGGCGTCCAACGGGGCGCCTCATTTTTTGAGGGTTCGAATCCCCAGCGCCCTTTCTCGATAATAAAAAAGGGCCCCCGATGGGACCCTTCTTTAAAGTTAAACTGGCGGAGAGCTGGGGATTCGAACCCCAGATGCCCTTTTGGGGCATACTCGCTTAGCAGGCGAGCACCTTCGGCCTCTCGGTCAGCTCTCCGTAACAGCCGTTCTATAGTAACCAAACAGTCGAAGATGGGCAAGGGGAATTTTGGAGCGATTCCAATTTGCCAGTAGACGTCTCAGTCAATCATCTCAATCTGTAACAGTTACAGGCCGAATCTTCGTCCAGATGTTACAGATTTAGACAAACAGTCAGCGCCATCCGCAAATGTCTCAATCTGAAACACCTGCATACCGTAATCCCCTCTAGATGTTACAGATTGAGACAAAGATACGGGGGTAACCCCAGCGGCGGCGTCGATGCCTCCAGTCTTTATTAGTCCGCTCGAACGGTCTCCAACAGATAATCGCGCATGTACGGAATTGCAAACGAAACATAGCCGTAGCCAGCAGGCTCAATCAGCCCCGTATCGATCAGACGTTTGCGATACGACCCGACTTTATTCGCCGGCAATCCCATCTTTTTGGCAATATCGCCGTTCGCGATCTCGTCGCCTTCGCATTGAGCCATCGCCGCGAGATACTGAAACTGCCGTTCCGACACCCTGCGCAGCGCTGGGGCAATCACCATAGCATTAAAGCTATCAAGAGCCGCCTGGATACCCTTACGAGCCGCCTCTTCGCTCACGCTCTCCGCCCCACTGCGCGCAGCAACCTGCCAAGCGTAATATCCGACCAGCTGGACCATAAAGGGATAGCCTGCCGAAGCTTTTGTTAATAGCTCAGCGGCACCTTTGTCGAGCTCCTTGCCCGCTCGTCTCATCGTATCCTCAAACGATCCGCCAACTTCAAAATCGGAAAGCCGAGTAAGTTCAACATGTTTGGCTCGCTGAAGGAACGTTAACGTATCATCCACCACCACGCCATCTACCGATGTCGGCAGCCCGGCGAAAGCGAAAGCGACATTCGCTCCTTGGCGGATCAAGAGCTGCATCTCATTGCCTAGCTCGCGCATTTCCTCAGTTGAGGCATCCTGGATCTCGTCGAGCGTAATGAGCAGACCACCGCGCTTCGCAGCATCGTACATCGCCTCGCCCAGATGAGAGGCCGACTTCGACATCTCCATGGAGCCAAGGCTGACCCCTAAAATCGATGGGGAAATCGAGATTGATTCAAGACGAACGTTTCGCTGCAGAGCCTCGAGGATTCTATTGCAAAAACCAGCATTGGAGGCAACGTCAACGACCTCGAATCCTTTTTTGCGTGCAAGGTCACCCAATGCATTAAGGAGCACCGTTTTACCTGTGCCTCGGACGCCCGAGATGCGCATGAGTCGATCGGGGGCACCAGGACCATTCTCAAGAGCCTCGGCAAAGTCATCCAAAACAGTGTCCCGTCCGATAAGCTCAGGCGGATTCATGCCCGCCGTTGGCTTAAAGGGGTTAACAGCTTTCATCATTCTGCCCTCCTCTGCTAGTTTTAACAACTTTAACAAAGTTTAGCAACTTTAGCAGAGTTTAACAGTTTTAGCAGGCTCGGCGGCTTTATGCCTTACCAATCCTGCCGGGTCCTCCCGCCCGCGCCGATACAAATAGCGCGGTGCGGCCCCTCTATATCGCCCCTACCCCAGCGAGCGGTTGAGGGAGCCGAGCTCGTCGTTACCCATGGTGCGCCACATTTGGAAGATGCAACCGCGTGCAAGGAAAAAGAAGCCGTTGTCGACCAGTTGCACAGCGGCATCTGCCAGCTGATTCGTCACGGCGGACACTGGCGGCAGCTCGAGTCCAGCCTTGTGGATGGTCTCAACCGCTTCTTCGAACGTCGGAGGCTCGCTGACGCCCATCTCGTTCATAAGGCCCTGCATTTCTTCCAGCGCGCTGCTGCCCGACTCCTCGCCGCGCGGCACTAGACGGTAACAAGCCAGCGCCAGGTCGAGCTGATCGCAATTCCAATAGGCAAACGCCAAGCGATAGAACAGGTAGCCAATTGCAGAACGATCGCTGGCAATACGTAGGCCGTGGCGCGCCACCTCGATAATCTCGTCAAAGCGCTCCAGACGCGCAAGCACGTTGATGAGCGCAAAGTGCGATTGCATGGACGAGCGCGCCAGATCGTAAAGATGGCGCACCTCGGGCAGTGCTCGTTCAAAGTCCTCTTGCTCGGCGTAAAAGCTGCAAATCTCGTGCTGGGCAAAGTACAGCGCATCGGGCGCACGAAGGATCCGCACAGAGTCGTCTTCTTCCAACACCGGTAGCACCATGCGCACCAGCTGGTTATCGCAAAACTGCGTTTGAACCGGACCTGTCGCCAAAAGCTCGGCGACGGCGCACTTAGCCTCCAACTCCTCGACAAGACGGGAAAAGCCTTCAAAAGCACCTGTACGGTCGACTTTTGCCTGCTCGCGCAATTCAACAACACGGGCCACGTATGGGTCGTCGTCCTCTTCCATGACCTCCAACTCGTCAGCCGTATCGGCAAGCAGCAGATCGCGCAGCGCCGGCGGCAGCGTGCGATGGTCATCACGCGGACGAGCATGAACCTCCGCAGGCTCAATCGTCTCCGGAGCGGTTGACTCATACGCCTCAAGCACACGCTTGCACGGCATATCGTCCATGTCCATGCTCTCAAGATCCTTGGCGACAGGCACGCAATCGGCCAGATAGGCCGCGCGCCCAAAGAAATACGTTGCAACAACGCGCTCGCCCTGCTCACTGTCGGGAGCAGCAATCTGCACGTAGCAGCGCGTGATGCAGGTGCCCGCGGCAAAACACGCTGCCGCAAGCGTGAGTGCCACGCGCGCATCGTGCTCCGCGGCCCAGATCGCGCGCGCGTCCTCGTCCAGCTCGCGCCAGGCGTCATCCTGAGCGTCGTATTCACGTTGCAGCATGGCATCAACGACAGACTGCCCAAACCGAACGAGCATAATCCCCTCGGCAACGTTTGCCCGATAGGTATAGTCGAGCCGCGTGACCACGTTGAGCGCCTCAACGATTCGCGCAAAACGGGTGCGCACGTCCCACTCGCCGCCCGGCTGGCACGAAACCGTCCCCGGCTTGGCCCACGGGTTATCGCTCGAAGCCGTATCGAGCAGTCGGGGAACATCGTTGGTCGTCTTGGCGATATGCCACGCATCAAAGAGCGCGCAGCCCTCAAGGCTCGGCGAGGATGCCGCAGGGACCAATCCGGCCCCGATGCGCTCAAGGATGCCGGAGAGGCGGTTGAGACGGCACTCGATGGCAAGCAGCATGTCAATCTCGTCCTGGTCCAACAGGCTACGATCAAAATTGAGATAGAAAATCTTTGAGCGATCAATGCGAGCCAGGCTCATCTCGGACTTGGCAGCGATGGTGCGCAGGCGGGGCAAGTCAATTTCGCTCATAAGGGCGGCGGCATAGCGCTCGATACCGCTCGGATTCTCGGCATGGTCAACGCGGTAGAGCAGCGTCTCGATAGCATCGGGGAGCGGTGCCGTGTTAAAGCCCAAAAACACCTCGACCGGCTCGGGCAACTTTACGAGCTTGATCTTGTCGACAACGTTTTGCATACCCTCGTCGAGTCCGCCGGCGTCCGCCGTGTTCACAATAGCGCTTTCGGAGTTGGCAAATATCACGTAGCGCAAGAACATCGAGGCCATGAACTCGCCGTAAGGAAGGGCGCGGGTCGAATTCCATGTCTCGTGGTCGGACTGCTCGCGCATGGGGCCTTCGGGAGAGCCGGCAGTTTGCGCACACGCGCGCATTGCACCGTTGGCTTCCCTTACCATAATCTCACCAATACTGGAATCCGACTCGTCAAGGACCAGTTCCATGTCGGGATCGTTGGGCAGCGGAGCCTCGCTGACGGGGCGGTCCACCTTGTACACCTCACCCGAAACGCTTACGTAGCCCAAAAGCGACACATGACTTTTGCCAACGAATTCGACGACATAACAAGATTCAAGCTGATCCTCGCCAAAGAGTTTCCAGACCACGCCATATGAGCGTCCCGCAGGCTGCTCGGGCATCGCCGGAAAGCGCTTCTTGGGATCGAGAAACCTGAGCTTGTATGTCGGACGCTCTGCCACGAAGTATCACCCTGATCGGTCGCTTGAAGAAGGAGTGGTCGCGAATAAGTCGCGACATCTACTCGGAATCTTACACGAGTCGACAGGAAATCGTCCGCTTCACGCTCGCGCCTCGACCGAGGTTCGAATCCGTGCGGTGCCGGCGTAAAAGAAAAGCCCCCGTCGCCGGAGGCTTTCAAGTTCGATTGGTGCGGCGTATAGGATTCGAACCTATGACGTTCTGATTCGTAGTCAGACCCTCTATCCAGCTGAGGTAACGCCGCGACTTGTTGATTATTATGCACATCGACTGAATAAAGGTCAAGCAATTATCGAAAAAAGTTATTGAATTTGATTTTTACTCATTTAGACCACTTGATGCAATCTTCGACGCATCGCGATATAAGAAAAGCTCCCGTTGCCGGGAGCTTTAAAATCAATTGGTGCGGCGTATAGGATTCGAACCTATGACGTTCTGATTCGTAGTCAGACCCTCTATCCAGCTGAGGTAACGCCGCAACGCATGGATTATTATGCACGTGACCCCTCGATGGGTCAAGCGACAATTTGGAAAAATTTTACGAAGTGATGATTAAGATACTCGCGCCTCGACCGAGGTTCGAATCCGTGCGGTGCCGGCGTAAAAGAAAAGCCCCCGTTGCCGGAGGCTTCAAGTTCGATTGGTGCGGCGTATAGGATTCCGCGCATCCGCTTCGCGGATCCGCACCGGCTTCGCCCGCCTGCCGGCGTCCTCGCCCGCTCGCTAAAAACGCTTCGCGTTTTCTTGACGCTCGCGCCTCGACCGAGGTTCGAATCCATGCGGTGACGGCATAAAAGAAAAGCCCCCGTTGCCGGAGGCTTCAAGTTCAATTGGTGCGGCGTATAGGATTCGAACCTATGACGTTCTGATTCGTAGTCAGACCCTCTATCCAGCTGAGGTAACGCCGCAGCGCAAGACATATAAAACCACTTTAGCTTATTGGAGTCAAGCTCAATCTCAAACTTTTTTGTGAAACGCAGTTTTGTCATGCTGCTCCGCATATACCGCCGTTCCCCATACGATCGATTGGCTTTTCGATCACGTCAAACTTGGCATCAAGTTCCCTCAGGAGCGATCTCACCCGCTGGGCACAATCATAATCGGCAAACGAGATGCTCAGCATGCGCGCGACCTGGTTGGAAGTCCCAACTCCATAGAAGTGCTCCAGCGCCACAAGCCCCACGTGCGTCACAAAGGTCTCGACCACATGCGGCGACTCCTCAAAACACCATTGTGTCAACGGACCCTCACTCGTCTGTCGAACCACCAGGCCACCCATGCGAGACGGCTCACACGTTACAAGCAGGTACTCCCCACCCTCGTCGCTCTCAAACAAAACCACCCGATCATCAAACAGCTCCATCGCGTCCCCTTTCTCTCGCTCTTATTTAGCAAAAGCATAACAGGTAGATAGCTGTATACAGAACAGTTGTTCGTGTGTTTTCTATTGAGCTGTCCGCACGGCATGATATGGACCTGCGCACGAAATAGGGCGCCCCCGAAGGAGCGCCCTTGCATATCCCCTATGCAGCCAAGTTACGCGACCGGCTCGATCTTCTCGAGACCGCCCATGTAAGGACGCAGAACCTCGGGGATCGTGATGGTGCCGTCGGCGTTCTGGTAGTTCTCCAGAATGGCAGCCATGGTGCGGCCGGCCGGCAGGCCGGAACCGTTGAGCGTGTGCAGGTAGCGCGAACCCTTGAAGTTCTCGGGGTCGCGATACTTGATGTTGGCGCGGCGAGCCTGGAAGTCACCGCAGTTGGAGCAGGAGCTGATCTCCTTGTAGGCGTTGTAGCTCGGCAGCCAGACCTCAACGTCGTAGGTCTGACGGGCAGAGAAGCCCAAGTCGCCGGTGCACAGGCTAATCACGCGATACGGAAGGCCCAGCTGCTGCAGCAGGTACTCGGCCTCGGCGGTCATGCTCTCGAGCTCCTCGTCGGACTCCTCCGGCTTAGCGAACTTGACCATCTCGACCTTGTCGAACTCGTGCTGACGGATGATGCCGCGGGTGTCGCGACCGGCGGAACCGGCCTCCTCGCGGAAGCAGGGGGTGAAGGCGGTGTAGCGGCGCGGCAGGGTATCGGCGTCGAGGACCTCGCCGGCGTGCAGGTTGGTGAGCACGACCTCGGCGGTGGGGATCAGGAAGTTGTCGCCCGAGACGTGGTAGGCGTCGTCCTCGAACTTTGGCAGCTGACCCGTGCCAAACATGGTCTGACGCTTGACGACGATGGGCGGCCACCACTCCTTAAAACCACGGCTGGTGTGCGTATCGAGGAAGAAGTTGATAAGGGCGCGCTCCAGGCGGGCGCCAGCGCCACCGAGAACGGTAAAACGGCTGCCGGAGAGCTTGTTGCCGCGCTCGAAGTCGAGGATGTCCAGATCGGTGCCCAGATCCCAGTGCGGCTTAAAGTCGAAGTCGAACTCGCGCGGGGTGCCCCAGCGGCGACGCTCGATGTTCTCGTCCTCGTCCTTGCCGTACGGCGTGGCCTCGCAAGGAATGTTGGGCAGGTGAGCCATGAAGTCGTACTGCTCCTGCTCGAGGGCAGTACGACGCTCGGCCAGACCGTCAATCTTCTCGTTGACGGCGCGCACGGCCTCCTTGGCAGCCTCGGCCTCGTCCTTCTTGCCCTCCTTCATCAGGGCGCCGATCTTCTTGGACTCGGCATTACGCGTAGCCTGGAGCTCCTCGACCTCGGTGATGACGGCACGGCGCTCGTCGTCGAGCTCAAAGAACTTCTCGCGATCCCAAGACGTCTGGCGGTTAGCCATGGCGACATCGATGGCATCGGGATTCTCGCGAACAAACTTGATATCAAGCATTAGATCCTCCGGCGATATACATTCCATTTAGGTTGCAACCTTGTACATGTATGGGCAAGTATATACTTATGAGCGTTTACGACCCAACTCAACTACGCAAGAAGGCACCCAATGGACGCAGTTTTTTCCTTTTTGTTTGGCACCCGCACCGGTTTTGCCATCCTTTTCGCCGGCGGCATCCTGTTATTTGCGATTCTTGCCTTTGTAATGGAGAAGCGTACCCATAAGATGTACGTCGACCGCGGACCCAAGTCCGAGGATGAGGAAGACAGCTTCTGGGACTAACCTGCCAAAAAGGGACAGGTTTATTTTGGTCGGTTTTATCTGGGCAAACGCAAGCGCCCCGCAACCGGTAACGATCCGGTTGCGGGGCGCTTTTCGCACATACGACAAAACCGCAGGAAAAACCTGCCAAAATAAACCTGTCTTTTTTGGTCGGTTTTACTGGAGAGTTGCGTCGATTGCCTTGACCAGGGCGCTGCGCATGCCGGCGTCCTCGAGCGCAACGACACCCTTGATGGTGGCACCACCGGGCGAGCATACGGCATCCTTCATCGCCGCAGGATGCTGACCAGTTGCAAGCTGCAGCTTTGCCGTACCCAGCACCATCTGGCTCACAATGCGATAGGCATCGGCACGCGGGATACCGTGCTTGACCGCCGCATCGCCCAGGGCCTCGATTGCCATAGCGACAAATGCCGGAGCGCAACCACCCACCGTGCCGCCCACAAACAGCAGGCTCGTGTCGAGCTCGACCACCGCACCGAGCTTGCCAAGCAGATCAAGCACCACTGCGCTCTGCTCATCACTAAGCGTGGAAGCCTTCTCGCAAGCGATGACGCCCTCGCCCACCGAAACCGGTGTGTTGGGCACCGTCGAGATATGCGCGACGCCCGGCAGGACTTGCTCCCACTTGGCACTGTCCCAGGTCCAGGCAACCGACAGAACGACCTTTTTGGCAAGAGCATCCTTGAGCGGGGCGAATATCTTCTCGATCATGTACGGTTTGACCGCAGCGACCACGATATCGGATGCGGCGACAACCTCGGCGGCATCGTGGCAGGCGACCATGCCGCGCGCCTCGCAGCGCTCAACCAGTGCGTCGTAGCGACCCGCACAGGCGCACATGTCGCTCGCAGCTACACCGGCAGCGATCCAGCCATCGGCCATAGCGCTCGCCATATTGCCAAAACCGACAAATCCAATCTTCATATCTCATAGTCCTTTCAGACACATTCCTCAAAACGAAAGGTATTGTCCCACGCCATTGTTTCGTATTGCCGACCTATTTGTGATACGGCTCGCCACGACTGATCTTGCAGGCACGGTAAATCTGCTCTAGCAGCACCACACGCGCCAGGTTATGCGGCAAGGTAATGCGTCCAAAGCTGAGCATCTCGTCGGCGCGGGCGCGCACGTCATCGCTCACGCCGTCCGATCCGCCGATTACAAAGGCGATGTCGCTGCTGCCTCGCAGCATAAGATCGTCGAGCCTCGCCGAAAACTCCTCGCTCGAGCGCTCTTTGCCCTCAATGGCCAGCAGGATCACATGCGCTCGAGACGGCAGGGCAGCAAGAATTGCCGCCCCCTCCTTGTCGCGCGCGGCATCCACGCCGCCCGCCTTAGCCGGGTCGATATCGGCCACCTCGCGGATATCAACCTTGGCATAGGCACCTAGGCGCTTGGCGTACTCAGCGCAGGCATCCTTCCAAAAGCGCTCCTTGAGCTTACCGACGCAAACGACGGTGTATTTCACGCGCGTCTACTCCTTCGAATCGTTTTGAACTTTGCCGGCGGTCAGCATCTGCTCGAACATCGAGGCCGACTGCGAAAAGTCGCTCGGCAGCACGACCGTCGAGGTTTTACCCGTGCGAGCGAACTCCGTCATCATCTCGGACCACTGCGTAAACATGAACAGTTGGTTGGCCTCGTCATTGCCGACACCCGTCTCCTGGATGATCTCGAGCGAATCTTTGATACCCAGCGCGATGGCCTTGCGCTGGTTGGCGATGCCCTCGCCCGCCTTTTCCATAGCCTCAGCCTCGGCGGTCGCCTCGGTGACGCGCTTGATGCGGTCTGCCTCAGCGAGCTCCTGTGCCGCAGCGCGCTTGCGCTGGGCGGCGTTGATGTCGTTCATGGAGTTCTCAACCTCGGTCGGCAGTGCGATTTTGGTGATGAGCGTCGACACGAGGGTGAAGCCGTAGGCGGCCATCTGCTCGGAAACGGTAGCGTTGACATCCTTGGCGATGTCATCCTTCTTGGCAAAGACCTCATCGAGTGTGTAGACGGGAATCGAAGAGCGCAGGGCGTCGGTGATGAAGTCACGCATCTGGTCGACGGGCTCCTGCAGCATGTAGTAGCTCTTGTAGATACCCGAATCTGCCGGGCCGGCGCCCATGTCATAGCTCACGTGGTACTGAGCAGAGACCTCAAGGCCGATGGTCACGTTGTCCTGGGTCTTAACGTCGATGCCAAAACCGTTTTTCATGGTGCGCAGACTCACCGTGGCGGCCTTGCGGTCGATCACGGGCACCTTCATGTGGAAGCCCGCGTTGACGATGCGATTGAACTTGCCCAGACGCTCGATGATCACGGCATGCTGCTGTTCAACGACATAGCAGGCGTTGGGGAGCAGCAGCAGCAAAATGATGATGGGAAGTAGAAAGCTCGTAAGAGCAGCGATGATACCGGACAACAGCATGGTCTCTCCTCTGATAGGCACACGTTGGCATTAGGATACCCGCACGAAGCAGCCACGTGACACCAACAGGAGGCCCATAACAAAAAAGCCCCCATTACTGGGAGCTCTTTCATTTAGTGGTGCGGGCGAAAGGACGTCCGCGTATCTGCTTCGCGGATCCGCGCCGGCTTCGGCCGCCTGCCGGCGTCCTCGCCAGCCCGCTAAAAACGCTCCGCGTTTTCTTGGCGCTCGCTCCTTCGCAGGTTCAAGTCCCCGCGATGGGCCCATAACAAAAAAGCCCCCATTACTGGGAGCTCTTTCATTTAATGGTGCGGGCGAAAGGACTTGAACCTTCATGGGGTTGCCCCCATACGGACCTGAACCGTACGCGTCTGCCAATTCCGCCACGCCCGCGTGCAGGAATTAGAATAACGGAGCACCATCGCGAACGCAAGAACTATTTTTGAAAAAGTTTGCAGGCATTTTCCCAAGCTGCTCGCGCGATTGCCTCAGCATCCTCGCCGGTACGATCGACACGGTCGTTGACCAGCGTGTTTGCCGTGATAGAAATCATTGCCGGCTCGCACTCAAGACCACGAATGGGCTCCGGCGCCATATAGGGACAATCCGTCTCGAACAAAATGCGATCGAGCGGGGTCGCCGCAAATGCCTCGCGCACGTCGTCGTTGCGCTTAAAGGTGGCCGCGCCACCATAGGCGATATAGCAGCCCAAACCCACAAAGCGCTCCATCGTGGCTCGATCCTCGCCAAAGCAGTGCAGCACGCAACCGGCCTGAGGCACACCTACCTCGCGCAGCACGTTGTACGCATCAACGTGCGAAGTGCGCTCCCCATCCGAGTCCTCGTGCCGCAGGTGCAGCTCCACCGGCACATTGCGGCGCACGGCAACTTCGAGCTGACGTGCCATGCAATCAATCTGCACGCTATGGGGCGCCGGCGCGATGTCGTCATCGTAATCCATGTGGTAGTCCAGGCCGATCTCGCCGATACCGGCGCACAAAGGATTATCGAGCGCGGCAACGACCTGCGCGTGAATGTCGTCGGTATAATCCGGCGCGCCATAGGGATGAACGCCAGCGAGATACTTGATCTGCGGAATATCCCGCATCGGTAGAATTTCGCGCACCAGCCAGTCGCTATAGTCCGTCACGCTGCGCTTGTCGGCGATGGGGTCGAGCATCGTCACCAACAGGTCGACGCCCGCGGCTTTCGCGCGCACGAGCGTCTCGGGCACTTCTTTGCCCCAAAACGAAAGCAGATGCGCATGCGTGTCGGCAAGCGGTGCCAAGGGCACGGGGCAGGCAACCGTCTTCTTTTTCTTGGTAAACGTCACGCGTTCGGCATTAGGCGTCATGGATTAGCTCCTGGGCCAGGCGGACAAAGTCAGCAACATCGAGCGTCTCGGCGCGCGTGGTGGGTGAGATACCGCAAGCCTCAAAGGCGGCATCGAGCACGTCCTTGGCAAAGCCGTTGGCGCTCATGGAATTGCGGATGGTCTTGCGACGCTGAGCAAATGCGGCGTCAATCACGCGGGCCACAAACTCGCGATCGAGTCCTTCGGGCACCACGCCGTCAACACGGTCGATACGCACGACGGCCGAGTCCACGTGCGGTGCCGGCATAAAGCAACGCGGCGGCACCTCAAAGCGACCCGTCACCTGCGCATACAGGCCGAGCTTTGCCGTATAGCCGCCATAGGTCTTGTTGCCCGGCGTTGCGGCAATGCGATCGGCAGCCTCCTTTTGAACCATGACGACGGCGCGCTTGAGCGCGGGCATCGTCTGGAAGAACTGAAGGATGATCGTCGCCGCCACGTTATAGGGCAGATTCGCGACAAATACCGTCGGCTCACCGCCCGCAGCCTGCTCAATCTGCTCCGGCGTTACCCTGAGCGCATCGCCCATGATAAAGCGGAAGTTGGCGTAGTCGGCGGCATGGGCATCGAGCACCGGCTCGAGCTCGGGATCGGCCTCGATCGACGTGACGCACGCCGCCTCCTGCAGCAGCGCAAGCGTGAGCGTACCAACGCCCGGACCAACCTCGAGCACGCGCTCATCGCCCGCAAGCTCGGAAAGCTCGCAAATGCGCTCAATTACATGGTTGTCGATCAGGAAGTTCTGGCCCAGGCGATGCTTGGTCGCAAGGCCAAACTCCTCCAGCAGCTCCCTTGTTGCCGTGGGGTTTGCCAAAGGCGAAGTTGTCATAGTTGCCTCCTTAGCATGGTAGCGGCGTCTTGAAACAAAAGGGCATGGACCGTTGCGGCCATGCCCTTACATCTAAACAGTAAATTGCCGATATGGCGCGCGGCGTCTTAGCCCAGACGCGGGAACAGCGGCTCGCCCTTCTCGACGGGCTGACCACCTGCAAGCAGGCCCCAAGCGCAAATGCCCTTGAGGTCGTCGGTCGCGGCCTCGTCCTCGCAGGACAGGCGGCGCAGGGCCTCGGCAGAGGTCTGGGGCATGAGCGGCATCAGCAGGTGAGCGGCAATGCGGATGGCCTCGAGCAGGTTGTAGATCACAAACGCCAGCTCGTCAGCCTTGGCCTCGTCCTTGGCAAGCGCCCAGGGCTCGGAGTCCTCGATGTAGTGGTTGGCGGCATGGATGAGCTCCATGACCTCGTCCTTGGCTCCACCGTAATCGAGCACGTCCATCTTGGCCATGTAGCGCTCGACCAGGCCATCGGCGATCTTTGCCAGCGGGTTTTCGAACGCATCGAACGACGCGGGCTTGGCGGGCGCGCAACCGTCAAAGTACTTGCCGCTCATGTTGAGCGAACGCGAGATAAGGTTGCCCCAGCTGTTGGCCAGGTCGGCGTTGTAGACCTGCTCCATGCGATCGAAGCTGATGGCACCGTCGGTGCCGGGGACGACGTCGGTCATGAAGTAATAGCGATAGCCCTCGACGCCCAGCATGTCGATAACGTCCTGCGGAGCGATGGCGTTGCCGCGGCTCTTGGACATCTTTTCGGCCTTGCCGGTCTCGGCATTGCGCACGGTCAGGAAGCCGTGGGCAAAGACGTGCTCGGGCAGGGCCTCACCGATGGCCATGAGCATGGCGGGCCAAATGACGCAGTGGAAGCGGATGATGTCCTTACCCACGATGTGGAACTGCGCGGGCCAACGATAGGCCAGCTCGGCACGCGCCTCGTCGGTGTCGACGCCGTAGCCGACGGCCGTCATATAGTTGAGCAGCGCATCGAACCACACGTAGGTCACGTGGCCCTCGTCAAACGGGACCTGAATGCCCCAGTCAAAGCTCGTGCGGCTCACGGAAAGGTCGTTAAGGCCGCCCTCGACAAAGCTGCGCACCTCGTTCATGCGGAACGCAGGCTCGACAAAGTCGGGGTGCTCGTCGTAAAGCTTAAGCAGCTTGTCCTGGAAGGCGGAAAGCTTAAAGAAGTAGGACTCCTCCTGCACGCGCTCAAGCGGACGGTGGCAGTCGGGGCACAGGTGCTGGCCGACGCTGCCGTACTCCTCGTCGCCCTTCTGGACCTGCGTATCGGTGAAGTAGGTCTCGTCAGGCACGCAATACCAGCCGTCGTAGCTGCCCTTATACAGGTAACCGGACTCCTTCATGCGCTCCCACAGGTACTGCACGGCATGATGCTGGCGCGGCTCGGTGGTGCGGATGAAGTCGTCGTTGGAAATCTCGAGCTTGCTCCAAAGCTCCTTGAAGTGCGGAGCCTGGCTGTCGGTCCACTCCTGCGGCGTCATGCCATGCTTGGCTGCGGCCTCGGCGACCTTCTCGCCGTGCTCGTCCATACCGGTCAGGAACTTGACGTTATAGCCGGCGGAGCGGCGATAGCGAGCCTGAACGTCGGCGATGATGGTGGAATAAGCCGTGCCCAGGTGCGGATCGGCGTTGACGTAGTAGATGGGCGTCGTGATAAAGAACGAAGGCTTGCTTTGATCCATGGGGTTTGTCCTCCAGAAAAACGTTGCATACAGGGGATGATTCTAGCGCAAGGGCTGGATATCCTCCATCTATTGCATATCGAGCACCATGGCATAGACATCGCGCTTGCGGCGCGAATACTTCTGAGACAGGCGCTTGGCCACCGCAGAGGCGGGCTCCCCCTCCTCGAGCGCGGAGCGGATATCCTCGCACAGGGCCTCGTCGGGATCCGCTGCCGCGGCGCCAACCGGCACGATACCGGCCTCCTCATCCTCGCTCGGCGGCGCGATGACCAGCGCAATCTCGCCCTTTACCTCGCCGCGAGCACGCAGCTCCTCGGCGAGCTGGGCAGCAGGCCCGCGCAAGACCTCCTCGTGCAGCTTGGTGAGTTCGCGGCAGACGGCAACCTCACGCTGGGGAAAGACCTCCGCCACGGCCTCGAGCGTCGCCACGATGCGGTGTGGAGACTCGTAGAAGATGAGCGCGCCGGGCACTACGGCAAGGCGCTGCAAACGGCGCACGCGGTCGCCGTGCTTTCGGCCCAAAAAGCCCTCGAAGAAAAAATGCTCGCAGGGAATGCCGGACGAAACGAGCGCCGTGACGCAAGCAGAGGGCCCGGGGATAACTTCGACGGGCACATCGGCCTCACGCGCTGCCTCGACCAGCGCCTGGCCGGGGTCGGACACACTCGGCATGCCGGCGTCCGAGGCAAAGGCGAGGGTCTCCCCCGCCAGCAGGCGGTCGACCAGGCCGGCGGCGCGACTGGCGATCACATTCTCGTCGCAACGGACAAGCGGCTTGGAAATGCCCAGATGCATCAGCAGCTTTGACGTCACACGCGTGTCTTCGCAGCAAATGGCATCAGCGGCGGCAAAGGCCTCGCCAACGCGCGGGGACAGGTCGCCCAGGTTGCCGATGGGCGTGCCGACCACATAGAGTTTGCCCGTATGGGCGCTGTTTTGCGTCATATCAACCTATTCAATCATGCCGCGCTCGAGCGTACCGAGTGCCGCGCGGGCGTCCCATGCTGCAATGCGCTTCTCGGTCTTCCACGTTTGGAAGAACCAACCGGCAGCCGGCGCAAACGAAGCCAGCTGGTTGGCGATAAACACGCGCTCGTAGGCATTGCGGCCCTCGGGCGTAACCGACGAGTTGGCAAAGATCGCCGCGCCCGACCATTCGCCCACCAGCACGGGGAACCCTGTCGAGATCGCTTCTTTAAGCTCGCGCTTGTTACGCGAAATCGCCGTCGTCAGCCCGCGGGGGCTCGTGATGTCGAGCGCGTACTCGTCGCGGTAATGGTACAGGTGAAGGTCCATGTAGACGTTCTTGTACTTGGCACCGCGCATAAAATGCTTCCACTCGCTGGGATGCCCCGAAGACGAGAAGACGACGATCTTATCCTCGGGCATATACGAACGGACGAGCTCGTAGGCATCGCGATAGAAATTGCGCAAGTAGTGGGCCGGAATTCCATCCGTCATGGTAAAGAGGCTCTTGCGGACGCTCATCTGCGGCGTGTCCAGCAGCTCAATGCCCAGCAGGCTCTCGGCCTCGCCGTAGCGATCGGCCAAGCGCTCGAGCACGTCGAGTGCGACATGACGGCCGTTGGTGGACGAATGCCACTCGGCAACAGCCTCCGGCGTGGTGGGCGAATCGTTGGAATCGCCCTGGCCACCGGGCACCGTCGCCAGATCGAGCAGCACGCGGATGTCGTACTTGGCAGCCCACTCAATTGCACGGTCGATGTAGTCGACAACCGAGATGTAGGACGCATCGGCCTCCTGCGAACCAAAGGCATACCAGGGCACCGGCAGACGCACGGCATTGAGACCGATCTGCGCCATGCGGCGAAAATCGTCCTCACTCACAAACGTCTCGTAATGACGGCGCATGCGCTCGTTATAGGCGGCGGTGCCCATGGCCTCCTGCAGCTCGGCCGCGTTGGATGCACCGGTCGCCGCGTATAGCGACGGGGTCACCCAAGGCTCGGGAATAAACCAGCCAGAGAGATTAACGCCGAGTATCCTCTCCATCACTGCCCCCTTCGGATCGTGCAGGCCAAACCTGCATCGTATTGCATAGGAAAAGTATCGTTTTGAGTATACCCGCGCGTACGGACAGACGACCGAACGGTCTGCAAAGTGGCGCAAAAGCGGGAGGAATGTCTGGGGCGAGCCCGAGCTAGTGCGCCGAGATGTGCACGCACGTCGGAAGCAAGCGCCGGAAAGCGCATCCCGCTCTAAAGCCCAATTCTGGGATGCATTTTCCGCGGAACCCTACATAAAAGAAAAGGACCCCTTTGCAGAGGTCCTAGTCAATTCAAGGTGGCGGGGAAGGGAATCGCGTCCGCGCGCTGCGCGGACGGACCGCCGCGGCGCTTGCGCGCCTTGCGAGCTACGCTGGAAAACGCTTGCGCGTTTCCTCAGCTCCGCGCCCTCACGGGGTTCGATTCCATGCATGGTCCACATAAAAGAAAAGGACCCCTTTGCAGAGGTCCTAGTCAATTCAAGGTGGCGGGGAAGGGAATCGAACCCCTGACACGAGGATTTTCAGTCCTCTGCTCTACCAACTGAGCTACCCAGCCATTTGAGGTGTGCCTTGTTTCAAGGCTTGATTAGTATAACCAAGGACGCGCTCCGGTCAACCGAGAATTTGAAAAAAGTTTTTGAGCACGGCGCCAGCCACAAGGCCGACCCTATAGAACAGCACGTTAGAGACATCAACCCACCGCAAGAAGTTTTTCGCTCAAGGCTGCACGGGCAAACTCACTTGGCGTCATTCCTTCAGCCGCCGCCCGACGACGAATCGCCTCCTTCATCCCTAGGGGAATCTTGACCGATAGCGTTGCCGTCCCTTCGCTTGAGAGCGGAGGCCGCCCGTGCACGATCCCCCCAACGGTATGCTCGCCGTCCGGAAACCCGCCATGCTCGTACGACTCGCACCACGCGTCAATCATTTCATCCGTTACAACCTGACCATTGGCAGCCGTATACGCCTTGCTCATCATCAACCCCTCTGCCGAGCTTGCTCGATCTCTTGCCAGAATTTCTTCTGAACCGGAGACAGGGCATGAATAATGAGCCATCCACGAATTAGTTCGACTGCAACAAGTTCCATACTTCGACCATCTGGAAGCCATCCAATGGCAAGCCATCTCGGCGGCTCGTCCTCCGACTCGCGGCGAATGCACTCAGTAACCGCGAACCAGGCACCAAGCACTTTCTTTTCCGTCAAGTGTTTTTTTGGCGTTGGGATGGATCTCAACATCCATGCATCTTCTCCTCCATCTTACCCAATTTCGTATGACGAAAGTCCGCTGTCGCCAATTCTTACGCCGGCACTTGTTGAAAGGCGGGAGGTGTAGCGAGGATTGAAGGGCGTTCCAGCACCGCCCAGGCACCGGGACAGGAACACATGCGCCAAGGACGGACGTTTTCGTAGCATGCGAGGATGCTGCCGTTGCGGTCGATAAAAGCAATGTCGATGGGGTAGGCCATAAAGCAGGTGTGGACCGAAGAGCAGCGTGGGAACGCCATGACGAGCGGCAACCCGTTGGCGGCAATCGGAGACCGTCCCAGCATGCCGCGCAGGCGCACGGCAAACGACTCCGCCACCACAAACTCGGCAGGCGCCCAACCCAGCCTGTTGAGCGCCCGCGCGTAGGCAATGTAGGATGAGGCCGCGGTCACATAACCACCCCCGGACGCCACGGATCGACCGTCACTGCGCGCTCGTGTGACAACTTTGCCGGTGCCCCCAGCGAAACGCCGGCGATGCTGAGCGAGCTCGGCCACGGCTCGTAGCGCATGGTACAGGTATAGGTCCTAAACGTGCCGGAGAGCGAAAGCAGACCGCCATCCGATGTCGTCGCACCCTGCTCGCTCGAGACCTCAATCTGCAAGTCATAGCCTTCCATGGCATGTTGGATCTGAGCCTGAACGGTCGCGGAGGCATCGATGGAGCTGTCATCGCCCTCCCCGCTCGGCGCCACGGCATGCGCTAGCACGATATCGGGCACCACGCGATCGAAGCGCGCGACCGCGTCGGCAAAGACCATGACGTTGTACACGATAAGCGCCAGAACCAGCAGGACGGGCGTGACCACGGCCATCTCGACCGTCGCCTGGGCGCGCTCCTCGCACAGGCGCGTGCGGATGCCCATTACGACCCACCGCCCAGGGCACCCGCCAGTGTGGCGACATCGACGGTAAGTGGGATGGAACCGCCGCCGGGCAGCGGAATCTCCGCAAGCGTGAACACCGTGCCGCTGATGGTGCGCTCGACTTGATATTCCAGCGCCTCGCAAAGCGCCTTGGGGTCGGTCACGCCCAGAGGAATACTTCGTAGCTTGTCCTGCACTTTAGAAAGACCTGTGATGTCAGACCCCGGGCTCTTGATGACATTGGCGGTGTCGGTCAGTACCGGCTTTCGTAGGCGCAAGTCGCACGGCTCCAAGCCCAGCGCCGCCACGGACGCCGAAACGGTATCGCCGAGCCACGACGCAATGGAGCCCAACGCACCGCTGCCCCCTCCCAGGCCATCGATCATCTCGTCCATGAGCTCGTCGGCCGAGCCTTGGATGTCTCCGTATCCCACAAGCAGCCGTCCCCAAACATCCATGACGCCATCGAGTACGCCGACAACGCCACCCGAACGCTCCTCCAGCGTCGAGAAAAACCGCGAGAGAACGTTGTTCTGCGCCGTCGCGTCATCGGGCGCCAGCACCGCAGCAGAGATCGCGCCGCGATCGCCAAGCCTGACTGTCGTGTTAAACGAAGAGCTGAGCTCATCGGGGCTCGAGATGGCACCCGAAACCGCAAGGGCAACCACGCCGTTGCGACCGGGCGGAGCGATACGCGGACGCTCGCCCGAAAGCGCTTTAATGGCCTGATCAAACGCATTGCCCGCACGGTCAGCCTCGTCCTCGGTCTGACGCATGAGCTCGAGCTCTTTGTTGCGGCATTCGACGTATTTCTCCAGGGCGTCTTTGAATCGATCAAAGTGGTGCTCGAAGCCGTTTTCGATAGAAGTCGAAGGAGCCGCAACGGCGCCGAGCGACGAAACACCAAAATGGCATCTGTTGCATTTGTCCTGCCCGTCATAAGCAGCGACCGAGGCTAGCCCGCCTGGCGTCCCTTTCTTATAGTTGGGGCAGCTCGTTCCATAATGCAGATACGTTTTGCCATCGTTGGTACTGGTTGGCCACGCCGCATCGGTATAGAGTTCCGTCGCTCGCACCTCGTCAGTGTTGCGCGGCAACAACGGAATATAGGAAGTGGCCCGGTCTCCGTCTTCGGTTATATATGCGCGATTGACCTCTGCGCTCGCATAGGTGTAAAACGCCTTGCGCGCCGCCGACTCCGCCTTCATCTCGACGCTTGAACCCTGCGGTTTTTCGTCTGCCAGACGCTGGTGATAGTAGGCCTTCGCGCGATCGAGTGCCACTTGCGGCTCCCACGTGATACTCGAGGCTTTGTGCGGATTCTCAATATCCGATAGCTTTGCCAGGCTCTTCGCGCGTTCCCACATGCATGAGCGGCTGCCGACCGAAGCCGGATCCGACCCGCCGCAATCCGCAAGCCAGGCGCGCTCTTTTGCTTTCGCCGTCTCCTCCGAGGCCTTCTGCAGCTCATCTGCTGCGCGTTCCAGATCTTTCGATGTGTCTTTAATGACATCGGTCGAGATCTCGGACCCCTCGAGCGCAACGAAATCCGACTCGGACGTCCTGGGCACGGCAAGCGCCGTACCGGTATAGGTCGCACCATCGGTATCCTGCGCCGACACGGCCTGCGTAGCTCGCGCGGCAACCAGATACGGTAGAGCCGTCTCGATTTTCTGCAGGCCCTTGGAGGCGCTTTTGGCAAACTTATTGCGCGTTTTAATGATCTCGATCCCCGTGTCGACCATATCGCCCGCGGCAAGCTCGGCACCCGGAATAAGGATGGCGACCAAGCCGGTGCCGATCGTGGCAAACCCCGCTAGGCCCAAGCTCAATATGCTCGCATCCACCACTGTCGCAGCCGTATGGTAGGACGCCACCACATTGGCGCCTGCCAGCGCACCGCTATCGGCAGCCACCTGGGTGTCCCCCGCGCGCGACATGCTCCATATCGCCGCCGTCGACGAAAACAGCAACGTGAGCACCACCAAGATGACCACCGCGGAGGAGAGCGTGGTGTAGGCACCGTCTTCGATAAACAGGTCGATACCGGCTCGACCCATAAAGCCGCCTCGCTTGCAGCGAGCATGCGGTCGGCAACGGCACGCAAACCCCCTCGTCACCTTCAACAGGCAGCGCTTAATCCCATGCAGCAATCCATGAATCATAATCTCCCTCCAGCCACTCGGGACGCGATCGATACGAGACGTCGACCTTAAGCTCGACATAGCCGTTATGGCCTGCGCTACCCATAGCCCGCGCAAACGCACCGATCACGGGCAGCGGTTTAACCTCGCCGGTAACGGAAACGGACGAGACGCCGCCCGCATCGGCCCGACCAAGCTCGATATCCCACGACAGGGGCCCGCCGGCATGGAAAATCGAAACGTCGGGAACCGCGGCAAGACGGCGACGGGCAAACTCCTTAATATCCTCGTCATCCCCCACCGTCGTCGTGGTCATGAGCCGCGCGGTCTCGGCGGCGGCAGACTCCATGACCGCGCGTGTATAGAGCAGGCACACCGGCTGCAGCGCCAACAGGACGAGCGTCAGAAACGTCGGCAGTAGGAATGCCGCCTCGACCGTAGACTGCGCCCGGTCCTCGCGCGTGACATCAATAGAGCACGATGTCCTTAGCACCCGCAGCAGCGTCGACAACCGATGTCGAGGTGACGCCGTGAGACGCCGTCCTCTCGACCAGCGCCGCCAAGCGCCCATCGGCACCGGCACGCCAAAGCCCTGCGATCGCCAGCACGATGGAAAGCAGTGCCACCGTGACGATGGCGTATTCGACCGTTGCCTGGGCAGATTCCTCACGCAGGACATCATGCATTTCACGACCCCTCCTTTGAGTTCATTGTCTGCGGGGTCAGGCGGACCACGCGCAGACGACACGAAGTATCACCAGCATCCGCGGCAACCGTCACCATATCGACCCAGCCGCGTCCGTCACGCACGATGGCGCCCCACACGTTGCCCTTGATGTCAAGATAGCCGCTCAGAGCAAGTTGTGCCGTGGGCACCTCGCGATAGGCACGCAGCATATCCGCCGCCACCTCGGTCATCGGTCGGCACTCGGACCATGCGAGACGAACAGCGACGGCATTGTTTGCAGATGAACCCGTTGCAGCGTCCGCTCGCTCGTCGAGTGCTTGCAAGAACGTTTGCGCCGTGACGGCGGCATTCGCATCGGCCGCGTCTCGCGCATCGTCTATTTGAGACGCCGCAGCCGAACCCGATCCCGCATCCGCGGCAGCCCCTAAACGTTGTTGCCGTGCTGCGTTAAGCCCCCAAACCGCCACTGCCACCGCCACGACCGCACAGGCGAGCACCAGCAACGCGCCGACGGGACGGGCGCCCTCTACAGGCTGTTGATGCCCTCGCTGATAGCGCTCCATAGATCTTGGACCTTGCCCTTAAATGCGACGATGGCAATGATGGCGATCACCACGAGCACACCGACCAGGATGGCGTACTCGGTGGTGCCCTGCGCGCTCTCCTCCCGCAGCAGTTCCTCGGCACGCTGGCGAGCGTGAATTGACTGGCAAAACGCCCAGCTCCAGACCTTGCCAGCAACGTCAGTCATCGTATTCATGTATTCCTCCCTACATCATCCCGCCTGCTCCCAGCAGCGGGCCCAATATGGACAGAAGCAACGCCGGCAAGATGAGCGTGCCGGTGGGAATCAGCAGCTTGACCGGCGCGCGCTCAATCTCGCGCTCGACTGCAGCGCGATGGGCCGCGCGAATCTCGCGACTTTGAGCCGCCAGCGTCTCGGCAAGCGGGGCACCGAGGGCAAGCGCCTGCCCCGCTGTGATGGCAAAGGTCTCGAGCGCCCGCACATCCAGGTCGCGCGCGGCCGCCAGAAGCTCGTCCTCGCGCGTCCCTACGCCCACCTGCCACGCCATGCAGGCTCGCTCAAGGCGGATCGCCAACGTCGATCGGCGATTGGCGCAAAAAACCTCAAGCGCCGCATCGAACGAAAGGCCGGCCGAAATCCCCAGACGCACCACGTCGATCATCTCGGACACCTCGCCAAGCGACACCTGCGCCGTACCACCCGTGCCGAGCATGCCCTTCAACCGTGTTACCAGGACATCGGTCACCGAGCGGGCAGCCGCGACAACCAGCAGCGCCTCGCATTTGCAGACCTGGGCGATCTTGCATGCGTCTGCACGCTCCAAACCCGTCACGATAAACACACTGAGCGCGCACAGGCACGCCGCGGCCCCGACCAAGACGCTCATAGCTCCACCCGCATAATGCGCCGGATAACCACCAGCGCGACGGCGTTGAGGGCAAGGCCCAACACCACGGTACCGGCACCTGCCGGCGTTGCAAGGCCGCGGCGAAAGTCGGCCGAAAGCAGCGCCAGCACCGCGCACATACCCGCCGGCATCGCCGAGACCATGTGTGCCGACATACGAGCCTGCGATGTCTTGACGTCCAGGCGGCGCTTGAGCTCAATGCGCTCCCCCACCATGCTCGACGCCTCGGATAGCAGGTCAGCAAGCGGGGCGCCGGTTCGCTGCGACACCTTGAGCGCCAAAGTGACAAGCGAAAGGCCGGGGGCATCGATACGGTCGAGTAGGTCATCCAACGCATCAGTCGCCGAGACGCCGCAGTCGATCGCCGCCGCAACGCGCAAAAACTCGGTATGCACCGGCTCTTGCGCGTGAGTTCCCACAAACCTCATGCCCTGGGCCAGCGAATGACCCGAGGCGAGCGACATAGAGAGCGCCGTAAAGGCCTCGGGCATGGCTTCTTCCACATCGTGTTGCTCGCGGCGACGGTCGAAGGTGTCGCGAGCGGCACCTACGCCAAACGGTGCGAGCAGCCCCAGGACAAAGCCGATGGGCGACAGCGATACGACAGTCAGGGCAATGCCGCAGACACCACTCGACAGCAGTAAGCATGCCAGTCGCGCCTTGTCATCCTCGATGACAAGGCCAACGCGATGTGCCGGAACCAGCGCCGCCCAGGAGTGGGCAATCTTTTTTAGCAGGTCGTTTTCTACCAACTCGCGCGGCAGCCTCTCGGCAACCGACTCAAGCGCATGACTGACCAGCTCCGCCGGCGGCACGCGCGGCGCACGAGGCTCCGCCCCACACGCCACCGCGGCCGAAAGCCCCGTCAAGCCCCCCACGACGAGGGGCACAACGATCTCCATTCGTCCACCTCCTCTTGTGTGAGCGTTCCCGAGCGCAGGCCCTCCGCGATAAACGGAGGCTCGCGATCGAGCGTCCAGGTGCGCGTGGCGGCATCGAACGTCACGTAGCGCTCAAGCTCCACGCCGCCCGACGCGCCGCGTCGCACCCCCGAATAGGAGGACACGAAACGCCTGCCGTCCGCATGACGCTCGGACATCACGATGCCGTCGAGCGCCATGGCAATCTGCTCCTCGATAAGCTCGCTCGGCAGATCGATGCCATAGCGCGCAAGCAGCGTCAAACGCACCACGGTCTCCTGCTCGGTGCCCGCATGAAGCGTGGTGAGCGATCCGTCGTGCCCGGTGTTCATGGCCTGCAGCATGTCGCAACATTCCGCACCGCGCACCTCACCCACCACAATACGGTCGGGACGCATGCGCAGGGCGTTGGTCACCAGATCGCGGATTGTCACCGCGCCCTCGCCCTCAATTGAAGCCTCGCGCGCCTCCAGGCGAACCACATGCGGGTGATGCGCAAACTTGAGCTCGGCGGAGTCCTCGATCGTCACGATGCGCTCGCCGGTGGATATCTCGCACGACAGCGCGTTGAGCAGCGTGGTCTTGCCCGATCCCGTGCCACCTGCAACCGCCAGATCTTGACGCAGCGATACCGCACACGACAGCAGCTGCGCATACCAAAGCGGTAGCGACCCCAGGCCCACAAGCTCGTCCAATGAACAGATGCGGTCTGAAAACTTACGGATGGTGAGGATTGGCCCATCGATCGCCACAGGCGGAATCACCGCGTTGACGCGATAGCCCGTCTTGAGGCGAGCGTTGACGATAGGGCTGCGCTCGTCGATGCGCCTGCCCAGCGGCGAGATGATGCGGTCGATGAGCACGCGGATTTGCTCATCGTCCTCAAACGCATGCTCGATGGGATATAAGACGCCGCCGCGCTCAAAGAAAGCCGAGCGACAACCGTTGACCATGATCTCGGTGACGGTGTCGTCCTCGATGAGCGGCTGCAGCGGGCCCAGGCCCACCACGTCATCCAAAATCTCGTCAATGATGGTCTCGCGCTCGGGCGTCGCCAGGTCGCCCGGCTCCTCCACGTTGAGCGCCGCCTCCACCGCAGGACGCAATTCCGAGCGGGCACGCGCCGGATCGATGTATGCGCTGATACGCGCCACCTCGTCATAGCCCATGCGGTCCATCACGGCGCGTTTGGTGCGGCGCTTGACGGCACGGTGGCGTCCCGCATCAACAGGCACTGTCGCCGCGGCTGCACCGGCTTCCTTAATCCTTGTTTGCAAACTCATCGCGAATCACCCTCGCGCGACCAGGGAAGACGGATGCGCGGGCGCTCGGTGCGCGTCGCACGGTCGGTGACCATATCGCTCCAGGGACCGACGGCGCAGCCCAGCTCCACGAGCATCTTGCGCGTGGCTTCGCGTACGCTGGTGGCAAAAGCGCTGGTCTGGCCCACTGCCTCGTCAGCACGGCCGAACGCCATGAGCGCCGCCAAGTCCTGCCCGCCGTCGGCGATGCGGATCTTGGAGCTCAACGCGCAGGTAATCTCAAAGCGCATGGCGACATCCTCGTCAGCGCCGCGCGCGCCAAACCGGTTGAATACGGCGCTCATGCGCGTACGCGGCACGCCCACACGGCTCGCCAGCTCGATGACGCGTGCCGCGGACGTCGCAGACGACACCGATGGATCGCCCACGACCAGGCAGCGGTCGCTCGCCGCCACCGCGGCCGCCACGGCGTCGCCCCAAAAGACCGAGGTGTCGACAAGCACCACGTCGGATTCGCGGCGCAAGACATCGAGCAACAGCTCCACCGGACGCGCCATGAGCTCGGCCTGTTCGGGCGCGGCGACCGGACCCCAAAGCGTGACGCCCGGGGCCACGCGCATCGAGGCGGCCACGATGTCCGATTCGGCAAGTGCGCCCGCAGCCGATGGCTCGATAAGCGTCGCCATGTCATGCGGGGCATCGGCACCCAACAGGTCGTAGAGGTTTCCAAACATCAGGTCCAAGTCGAGCACGGCAGCGCGCAGGCCCAGCAGCGACGCCGCGTGCGCCATGGCGGCGACGATCGTCGACTTGCCGCAACCGCCCGAACCCGAGACGGCGCAGACAACCGGGGCTCGATGCGACGAAGCGGCGGCATCCGCCGACGGCGTGGGGGCAGGCGGCGCCGGCACGGGCGGCAACGTCCCCGTCTCCCCGGCAGCGCTCATATGCTGCGCCCAAGCCGGCATGGCAGGCTGCTCGGTCCGTGGGGCCGAATCTGGGGACTTCACGGTCGCATCGACACGAACATTGTCGTTCCCGGCAAGTCCCTCAACCTCGTCGAGCTCATCGACCAGGCTCACGCCATGCACGTATCCCATATCTACAGCCAAAAGATCCTCGCCATACGGCACCGGCTCTCCGACTTCATCGTATGCAAGGGGGTCCCGGGGACACCGACCATGCTCGGCTTCCGCTTTTCCACAATCATCAACACGCGGGCCTCTTGTAGCGCGAGGCGCCCCGGGTTCCCTATCAACAAAAGCATCGGGCTCAATCGTCAGACACCGGTCGCAATCAACCGTTCCCTCGCCCGCGCGCCCGTTGCCGCATATGCTGCGCGCAGCGATAACCTCGGTCGCCCCTGCGCGAAACAGCCCCTCGATATCCGAAGGATCGAGCGTCTCTATCAGTACGACCACGCGGCTCACGCGGCCCTCGGCCGTCAGGCGCGCAACGGTCTTTCGCACGTCTTCGGCATCGAACAGGGCTGCCGCGATAATCGCCGCCCCGCGACGCGACGGAAACGCCCGCGCCATGGACACCAGCCCATCCAGGTCACCCACGCGAAGCACCTGCGCGCCCGCATCGCGGCCCTCGACTTCCCGCTGCAGCAATCCGTAATCACCACACGCGCAGCATGCAAGCCAGATCGCCTTCATCACTCGTCGCCTCCGCTCTTTTTGCTGCGCACCGTGGCGGGAATCGTCAAACTGACCGCCCCCTTGCCCGAGGCCCCCAGCAATTCCTTAACGTCTTCGGGGTCGGCCGCCAGCGTCACCCATTCGATCTTGCCTTCGCGCGTGGCGCCGGCCTCTTCGCTGGTATCGATCACGCGCGCACCGCACAGCCGATCGGTTACGCCGTCCTTTTGCACGTACACGTCCACGTAGCTGCCCACGCCCGTGGCGCCCCCGACCGAATGCTCGGCATCGACCGCCACCGAAACGGCGACCTTACCTTTGGGCACCTCGAGCGTGTGGCTTTCGGCCTTGGTGTAGACATCGCAAATCACGGCATTTTTAGGGATGCGCGAGGTCGTCACGTCGCCGCGCACCTGGCGCAACTCGGTCGCCGCATCGCGCGGCAGTAGGCTCGCCAGCCATTCCTGGGTTATGACATTGGTCTCGTCGAGCGTCTCGCCCGCATCGATATCGCGTGCCGCGACGCACACCTCGACGCGATCGCCGCCGTACTTGGCCAGCGTCTCGGCCTGGGCCTGCTCGGCTTGCGAGCGAATCGACGAGCTGTAGACCATGCAGAGCGCCGCGGCAAGCACGCCCGCGGCCAGACTGATGGCGATGCGCTTGCTCTTGTTCACGGCCGCTCCTCTCATGGCGGTGCCGGGTAAATGCCCGTACCACCATTGTCTGGGCGACCAGGGCGCAAAGCGGCGCAATCGCAATCTTGGTTTTACGTGTCAAACCAATTGCTGACCAAAAGCTGACCAGCCCGTCAAGCTCGTGGCAAGGTTTTGGTCAGAACGTCGGCAAAACGCATATTTCGAGGCGCTTTGGCAGCAAAAAAGCCGCCTCCCGAACAGTTGGGAGACGACTGTCATAGGAAAAATCAGTTACAGATGGACATCGGGATCGAGCATCTGAGCACTCACACGCATGGATGACGCCAGGTTTTGGAACGTCTCCAGGCGCAGGCTGTCGATTTGCCCGGCATCCTCGGCCTCGCGAACGGCGCAGCCCGGTTCGTGGGTATGCGTGCAGTCGCCAAACCGGCACGCACGCGACGCCTCGACGATCTCGGGAAACGCGCGTGCCAAGCCCCGCTCATGCCCCACGAGCGGCAGACTGCGCAGGCCCGGCGCGTCAGCAATAACGCCGGCTTCGCCCGGCAGCGCCACCATCACGCGCGCGACCGTGGTGTGGCGACCCTGGTCATCGCGCTCACGTACGCCGCCGGTCACCAACGTATCGTGACCCAGCAGCGCGTTGAGCAGCGTCGACTTGCCAGCACCCGATTCACCCAAGATCATGGCGCAGCTCCCGGCGGGCACGCAGGCGCGCACCTCATCCAGGCCACGACCCTCGGCAGAGGACGTCACGATCACGCGCACGTCCGGACCCACCAAGCGGTGCACACGGTCCAGATCGCGCTCGAGCTCATCGGCGTCGCAGCGGTCGGCCTTGGTGAGTACCACCACCGGCTCGGCATCGCAGTCGAGTGCCAACACCAGCGAGCGCGCCACGCGGTCGAGCAGTACCTCGCCGGCGCCGAGCGCCTGCACGATCAGCACGCTATCCACGTTGGAGCAAAGCACCTGACGCTCGCCGCGAGCGCGTCCGCGCCAGCGCTCAAAACTCGTGCGGCGTGGCAGCACGCACTCGATCACGCCCATGTCGTGCCCGGGCGCACGACGCACCGCCACGCGGTCGCCCACGGCGGGCAGCAGAACCTCGTCCTCGCCACGCGACTTGGCAAACCCCACGGCATGCTCGGCACGAAAGGTGTCATCGGCAGTCGCCACCAGCGGAAACCCACGATCCAGGCGCACCACGGCACCAAGCTGCATCTGCTCGGGCTCCTCGGCCCGAGCACAAAAATCATCGAAGGCAGCCCGCTGAGCATCATCGACCGGCAGATCGTCGAACGCCGGAACATCCTGCAGCGCATCGAGTCCCGGCACGCTTGCCAGCAGCTCCTCGGCAGACGCGGGAGCTTCGGTCGCAAGCTTCCGACGACGATCGCGCTTAGCCCGCGCCCCCGTCGTCTTTTTCTTCGCCTTAGCCTTCGCCTTGCCCACAAGCGCCTCCCAGCACCACAAATCACAACTGAGCGGGTATTTTAAATCAAAAAGAGCTGGCCGGGCAAAGCCCGACCAGCTCACATACTTTCCCTCAGCCCTTTTCATCCGCACGGGGAGAGAAGCCAGCAAGGATAGCGCAGGGCCCGCCCCGGAAGCCCTTTCTCCCGAACGATCCCGCAGCGCAAAGCGCGAGGACCAGTGAGGGAGAAAGGGCGTGGGGCGGGCCCGAACGAGAGCGTTACTCTTTCTCCACTGTGCGCATGATCGCCTTGTAGATCTCCATCAACGGAATGATCAGGAAGGCAAGGCCCAGGGCGGCGATAACGCCCTTGAGCTCAAGCGTCACGGGGCCAAAGAACATCTCGGCAAGCGTCGGCTGAACGGTCACGATAACCGTCAGTACCAGCGCCAGCGCGGCAGATGCCCACAGCCACTTGTTCTGCTTCTTCATGCTAAACAGCGACGCACGACGGCTGCGCATATTGAAGCAGTGGAAGATCTCGACCATGTTGAGCGTGATGAACGCCATCATCACGCCTTCCTCGTCGGCATTGCCGGCGATCATATCGGCGATGTGGATGTAGCCCATGTCAAAGTACACGCCCACAAAGAAGCTCGCCAGCACCAGCGCGGTGATGATCAGGCCCTGAACCACACAGTCCAGGCCCATATTGCCGGCAAAGACGCCGTCCTTGGCGTTGCGCGGCTTGCGCTTCATGATGTCACCCTCGGCGTCCTCCATGCCCAGCGCGAGCGCGGGGAAGCAGTCGGTGACCAGGTTCACCCACAGCAGCTGCACCGGCTGGAAGATGGTAAAGCCGATGAGCGTGGCGATAAACACCGAGAACACCTCGGCAAGGTTAGCCGAAAGCAGGAACTGGATGACCTTGCGGATGTTGTCGTAGATGCGACGGCCCTCTTCGCAAGCACCGATGATGGTGGCGAAGTTGTCGTCGGCAAGCACCATGTCGGCAACGTTCTTGGTGACGTCGGTACCGGTGATGCCCATGCCCACGCCGATGTCGGCGCGCTTGATGGACGGGGCGTCGTTGACGCCGTCGCCCGTCATGGCCACGATCTGGTCGCGCGACTTCCAGGCCTCGACGATGCGGGTCTTGTGCTCGGGCTGGACGCGAGCGTACACGCCGTAGTCCTCGATGTGCGCGTCGAGCTCCTCGTCGCTCATGCGATCGAGGTCGGCACCGGTGATGGCATGGCTGCGATCGGTGACGATTCCCAGCTGCTTGGCGATGGCCACGGCGGTGTCGATGTGGTCGCCCGTGATCATGACGGTGCGGATACCGGCGTCATGGGCCTCGCGGATGGCGTCGGCGACCTCGGGGCGGACAGGGTCAATCATGCCGGACAGGCCGCAGAAGACCAGGTCATGCTCGAGCGCAGCGGGGCTGCAGTCGCTCGGGACCTCGGTGTAGGTGCGGCTTGCCAGCGCCAACACGCGCAGGGCCTCGTCGGCCATGGCCTTGTTGGCGGCCACGAGCTCGGCGCGACGCTCCTCGGTCAGCGGGACGACCTTTTCGCCCTCGTAGATATGGGTGCACAGGCCGATCACCACGTCGGGCGCGCCCTTGGTGTACTGCTCGTACTCGCCATCCAGGGTCTCGACGACCACGGACATCATCTTGCGGCCCGAGTCGAACGGGGCCTCGCCCACGCGCGGGTGCTCGGCAGTCAGGCCGGTGAGACCAGCCTTGCCGGCGTCGTTGACGAGCGCACACTCAGTCGGCTCGCCCACGGCCTCGCCCAGCTCCTCGTCCCACTGGGCATCGGAGCAAAGGGCCATACCTGCCAGGAACTTCTCCTTAGGCGCAGCGAGCTCGTGCTTGACGACGGTCATCTTGTTCTGGGTAAGGGTGCCGGTCTTGTCGGAGCAGATGGTCTGCGTGCAGCCGAGGGTCTCGACGGCAGAAAGCTTGCGGATAATCGCCTGGCGCTTGGCCATCTTGGTCACGCCAAGCGACAGCACGATGGTCACGACGGCGACCAGGCCCTCGGGGATGGCGGCGACGGCAAGCGAGACGGCGACCATAAAGGTGTCGAGCAGGGCAGTCGGGTCGGTGAGGACGTTGCCCACGCCGTGACGGATGATGTCGACGCCAAAGATGACGACGCAGATGACGATCACCATGATGGTAAGGATGCGGCTGAGCTCGGCAAGCTTCACCTGCAGCGGCGTAAGCTCTTCCTTGGCCTCGGCCAGGGCGCCGGCGATCTTGCCCATCTCGGTATCCATGCCGGTACCGACCACGACGGCGCGGCCGCGGCCGTACACCACGGTAGAGCCCATGTAGCACATGTTCTTGCGGTCGCCGAGCGGCACGTCATCGGTGCCCGCGGCAAGCTCGATCACGTTGGCGTGCTTCTCTACGGGCACGGACTCGCCGGTGAGTGCAGCCTCTTCGATCTTCATCGTGGCACTCTCGAGCACGCGGCAGTCGGCCGGAACGGAGTCGCCCGCCTCGAGCATGATCACGTCACCGGGCACGAGCTCGGCGCTCGGCAGGTGCACGAGCTTGCCGTCGCGCAGTACCTTGGACTGCGCCGCGCTCATCTCCTGCAGGGCCTCGAGGGCTTCTTCGCTCTTGGCTTCCTGGACCACGCCCAGCACCGAGTTGACGATAACGACGAACATGATGATGACGACATCGGCAAAGTCGGGCTCGCCCTTGACCATGCCCGTGAGCGCACTGATGACGGCGGCAACGATCAGCATGATGACCATGGGATCGGCCATCTGCTCAAAGAAACGCTTCCACAGCGGCGTCTTCTCGGCTTCCTCGAGCTTGTTAGGGCCTGTCTTAGCGAGGCGCGACGACGCCTCGTCGTCGCTCAGGCCGAGGTTCTCATCGACACCCTGGTCGCTGAGCACCTCCGCCGCGGCGGACAGGTATTCCTTTTGCATATAGAGTCCCCTCCTGGGATTCGGGCCACTCAGCAGATTGATGCCCGATCATAATTCCCAGGAGAAGGGCAAGGGCTCATCAAGGCTGCCGTGCTGAGCGGCAGTTGATAGTGGAGCTATGGTACCCCAAAGCAACGCGTCTAGCCAAAACAATCCATTTGGAAATATGGTCCATAAGCAACGGTGCAGGCCGTGTGATGCTCAACATTGATAAAACGTTTTTTCTTCGGCGCATCATCAAATTGAAATATCGCCCAGATAGCAGCGGTTAGAACGGTTGGTAAAGTTTTTGCATATACCGTTTTTCCGCAAAAAATGAACTTCTAATTCGGCATACGGTCGATTTTTTGGGGTATTCGGTCGCCATTTCGTTATAATCAACTCAGTTTTATTTCTTATGGTTTATCTATCAGCGCAAGACGATGTCAGATGGAGGTCTGAATGTACAAGCGCACTAAGATTGTATGCACCATGGGTCCCGCCTGCGATAGCGACGAGACCATCCGCGAGATGATCAAGGCGGGCATGAACGTCGCCCGTTTTAACTTCTCGCACGGCTCCTACGACGAGCACCACGGTCGCATCGAGCGCGTCCGTCGTATTTCCAAGGAGCTCGGTATGCCCGTCGGCATCCTGCTCGACACCAAGGGCCCCGAGGTCCGCACCGGCCTTCTGGTCGATGGCAAGAAGGTTGCCGTCAAGACCGGCGACAAGATCGTCGTCACCGCTCAGCCCACGACCGAGGATTTCCACGGCACCGCTGAGCACATCTCCCTCGACTACCTGGCTCTGCCCTCCGAGGTCGAGAAGGGCTCCCTCATCCTGATCGATGACGGCCTGGTTGCCCTCGAGGTCGAGTCCGTCGACGGCCAGGACATGACCTGCGTCGTCAAGAACGACGGCCTGATCGGCGAGCGCAAGGGCGTCAACATGCCCAACGTCAACATCTCGCTGCCCGCTATCACCGAGCGCGATCGTCAGGACATCCTCTTTGGCCTGACCGAGAACATCGACTACATCGCCGCTTCCTTCATCCGTGACGGCGAGTCCGTCCGCGGCATCCGCAAGCTTTGCCGCGAGAACGGTGGCGAGCACGTCACGATCTTCCCGAAGATCGAGTGCGCCCTGGGCGTCGAGAACTTCGACGAGATCCTCGAGGCTTCCGACGGCATCATGGTTGCCCGTGGCGACCTGGGCATCGAGATCAAGCCCGAGCTTGTTCCGCACATCCAGAAGGAGATCATCGCCAAGTGCAACGCGGCCTACAAGCCCGTTATCACCGCTACGCAGATGCTCGACTCCATGCAGCAGAACCCGCGCCCGACGCGCGCCGAGGTTGCCGACGTTGCTAACGCCATCTACGACGGCACCGACGCCGTCATGCTGTCCGGCGAGTCCGCTGCCGGTAAGTACCCGGTCGAGGCCGTCAAGATGCAGGCCAGCATTGCTCTCGAGACCGAGAAGTACCTCCCGGCTCACGCTCCGCTCGAGGTTCCGGCCGATGCTCACGGCACCCGTGTTGTCAACAACGTTGTGGGTATGTCCGCTGTGAACATGGCTACCACCGTTGGCGCCAAGTGCATCACCGTGCCGACGACCACCGGTCGTACCGCTCGCCTGATTTCGCACTTCCGTCCCAACATGCCGATCTGCGCGTTCTCCCGCCACGAATGGGCCGTCCAGCAGATGATCATGTACTGGGGCGTTATCCCGCACCAGGCCGAGATTACCCAGGGCACCGTCAACGGCACGATCGTCAAGGCGATTGAGACCGCTAAGGAGCTCGGCTACGTCAAGACCGGCGACCTGACCGTCGCTACCGCCGGCGATCCCCGCATGAGCGTCCAGCTCGAGGACAAGGTCTCCTCGACCAACGTCGCTTACGTCGCTCAGGTGCGCTAAATCGCACTTGCAAGCACGCTTGCATTGCAAAGGGCCCGGAAGGCAAAGCCTTCCGGGCCCTTTTTCTGTGCCAATGCCGGCGCACAGCAAAACACGCACTCATTTCTTTACCAAAAGTACGAAATCCACCCTTCGAGGCCCATAAAATAAAGTCCCAAGCGCTAAAAGTGTTCGCCCGGTGGCAAACCCACACCTTAACCGACGCTGATAAATCGTTTTAGCAAGAGCCAGATCGACCTGGCTTTCGGAAGTATGCGGCAAATTCTGAGACCACCGAGCACACCTCGTTTTTTCGCAGCAAAATGCCTGATAAACTAGCCTCAAAAGCCAGGTCTGCTCACAGGGTTTAGATTTTGCCGCATACTTCCGAATTGACACTGGCATCGCACGGTCCAAAAGCATATTTCGACCAGGAGGACGTCATGGACCTGACGCTATGCGGTCAATCCGCTTTTTACTATCACCGTATCCCGCCACAGGTATTAGGCCTTTACCCCGCCATTAGCCTTGGCAGTATGGATCGCAGATGTTGCGGCCTCGGAAGTCATTCGGTTGTAAAAGACCTGCTTCACGCACCGCTTCACAGGCTTGTATTCACTCGGGCACAATCCGGGTCGCGAAGCCTGTTTAAATCGCACCTCCTGACCCAAGAGCCGCCTCCTGGGTCGTTTAGGCAGACTGAGCATGGATTTGATGTCACGTCCCCGGAGTTCACGCTGCTCAGCCTTGCCACGCAGGTCTCACGCAGCCAGTTGCTCGTGGCCTGCTACGAGATGTGCGGCTCCTTTGCAGTATTTAAGCCCTGCGAGCGAACGCAACAACAACTCGATGAAGCTATTTCGCTTAAGCTCATTCCGCCCAGCTGCGGCTGGGAGCGAGTTAACGACACCAAGGGCAATGACACCAACTTGTGGAAGCGCACGCCGCTTCTTGCCGCAGCGGATATCGCCGCGTTCGCCAAGCAGGCCGCAGGCCTGCGCGGCGTTAAGCAGCTCCGCTGGGCCGCCGAACGCATGACAGGACAGACCGCCTCGCCCTTTGAAGTCCAGACGTCAATTCTCATCTCGCTCCCCCGCGATGAGGGCGGTCTGGGCATCGACATCACCAATAACGCGCGCATCCCGCTCAGCGAAGCCGCGCGTTCGCTGTATGACAAAACCTGCTGCTACGCCGATATCCTCATCGAAAGCGCCACCGACAGCATGGGCGTCATCCTTGAATGCCAAGGCCGCTCCGCCCACGACAGCGAAGCCGCGAGCCTCTCCGATGCCGAGCGCGCCACCGCACTCACAAGCATGGGCTACGACGTCATCCAAATTACCTATGACCAGATCAAGGAGAAGAAGAGCTTCAACCACATAGCCGAGCTCATCCATAAAAAGGCTGGACTTCCCTACACCCCAAAGACCGATCAGGAACGCACCACCGAAGATGCCCTGCGGCAAGAGCTACTTGTCGATTGGGTTGAGCTATTCACTGCCAGGCCGGCCAGCTAGCAGCTAGCAATCAGGGGCAGCGCAGACACATCGGGCGATTCGACACGGGCGGCAAAACCCGCCTCGGTTAGCTCGACGACCTCGGTAAACGTTGCATCGAAAAACTCCTCAGTTAGCAGGCGATACGGCGGATGATCGGGCTCGCCGGGGTTTTCGCGTACAATCTCGTGCATAACGCCGATGGTCTTGAGCACATACTCCTTATGGATGGGATACTGACCAAAACGCGTCGCCGCAGTATAGAGGCGATCGGTCGCGCGCGGAATCGAAACAATGCCGAGCGTCTTGCCAAACCAGTCAAAGTCGCCTTGCTTTTTAATGCGGAATTCCTCGCACGGCTTGCCGCCGTGCGCCTCCAGGTACTGGTTCACGCGGGTGTTCCACACGGTATCGGCCACAAGGTGAGACCAAACGCCCAGCGTCAGATCGAGCAGCGACTGCGCCACATCTTCGGACGCAAGCGAAAACTCACAGGCGCCGGGGCCGGCAACCGGCTCGGCGTCCTTGTAACGTTGGGGATAATGCACCCGATTGAGTCGCTCGCGTTCCTCGACAATCGAGGTGGCCTCAGCAGGTTCGCCCGCGGGTGCGCCTTTGAGCAACGGCGCCACATAGGTATCCCAGAACTCATGCTCACGCGGCTTAGGGATGGGCTCAGGCTTGGCAAAGTGCGTAATGCGATACGGGATGGGATCGGCGATGCCAGGGACCATATAGCCCACGAAGATATCCGGAACCACACAGCCAAACAAAAAGGCATTGCGGTCGCGCACGCTCTTGGCAAGCGCACCGGTGCGCTCCAGCAAACGCTCCGTCTGAGCAATATGAATGTTCCAGCTTGGCATAGCCACCCCCATAAAAACCTGGATAACTATACCATCACGGCAAAGCCGCGCGGGCGGCTACGCACGCTCTACGCAGCAACTATTCCGCAGCGCCGCTCTCGGTTCCATACGACGACACCGGCGCCTCAACCACATGGTGATATCGATCGATATAGATGGCGCGGGCACCCAGGCGCCGCACCAAATCCTGATGGTGTGTGCTCATCAAGACCGTCTTGCCGGCAGCAACATAGGCCAGTAGAAAGTTGACCACGATGTCGCACGAGTCCTCGTCAAGTCCGTTGGTAGGCTCGTCGAGCACCAGGATATCGGGGTTCATCGACACGACGGCAGCCAGCGCCACGCGCTTCTTTTGCCCGCCCGAAAGCTGATAGGGCGAGGCATCGACCAGATCGGCAACCTGGAACAGCTCCATGGCATCGCGGACGCGACGCTCGAGCTCGTCTGCCGGCAGCCCCATTTGAGCCGGGCCAAAAGCAACTTCCTCGCCCACCGTAGCGCAAAACAGCTGGGCGTCGGCACTCTGGAACACAAAGCCCACGCGCTGATGAAAACGCTGAGCGGCCGCGGAATCCTTTAGAAACGTCGCATCGATCACATGTCCGTCAAACAGGTATACCCCTGCGTCCGCGAGCTCAAGACCATTGATGAGCCGCATGATCGTGGTCTTGCCGCAGCCGTTGGGACCGAGCAGGGCAACGAGTTCACCACGATCGACCTGCAGTGACACACCATCGACAACCGTATGGCCCGCATAGGAAAACACCACGTCGCGAAACTCGATGAGCGGCGTGACCTCGGCGCCGGCAGCACCGCTCGCACCCATCGCGTTATTCGTATCGTTTGCCAAAACGTCGCCCTTCCCTACTTACACCGACGGTTCGACCGTCCGCGCTACAACACCGCACACAACACGGCGAGCAACGCCACAACGGCCGCGTAAACCACATCGCGCCAGCCAAACCCGGCGCGCGCGGGCGCCGGATACGCACCGGCAAAGCCGCGGCAAAGCATAGCCTCGTCCATCGCGCGGCTGCATTCCATCGCCTTGATAAAGGTCATGCCCATGATACCCGCCAGCGAATCGGTGCGCGAAAAACCCGCAGGCGCGGAACCGACACTGCGCAGCATGACCGATTCGCACAGATCGTGCGCCGTGCGTCCCAGCACCTCGATATGCTTGAGTGCCATATCAAACGTAAAGATAACCTCGTCGGGCAGGTGCAGCATTTTGAGCGCCGCCGACATGCGGCTCCAGGTGAGCGTCCACGAAACACCCAGCACCAGCGACACATTAATAAACGTCTTGAGCGCGATCTTGAGCATGGCGCCCGTGGCAGACGCGCCCAGCAGCAGGGCAGGCAGTGCCAGAACCACCGCAAGCCCCGTGACGCCGAGCGCCGGCACAAAGGTTGCCCGCAGCCCGCGTACGGGGCGTACGGCAACGAGCACCAACACGATAGCCGCCATCAACATGAGGTACAGCGGGCTTTGCGTCAGACACACGCACAGGACGCAAACGAACATCCCCACCAGACGCACCGGAGCCGAAACGCAAGAAAGGGCGCGGTCGACCATCGACCCGCCCTCGTGCGCACCTCCACCCAGGCGAACCCGCTCAAGCAGGCTCGCCAGGTGCAGGACATTCTTTTGCATCACACGATGCCGAGTCCCCGCGGGCTCGTATCGCTCCTCGGCCGCAAGCCAGCTAGGCAGCTCGACCATTTGCATGCGCTCAGCTTTCCTTAACCGTCAGCGAGATCAGGCGGAATGCGATGGTGAGCACCGCCACGCCAATCACACCGGAAAGGATATACATGGCAGCCTGGCCGGCAAAGCCAAGGCCCTGTTCCTCGGAATAGGCCTGCAGGTAATCACCCGTGGGCAGCGCGTCGGCAAAGGTCGGAGTATCGAGGCCGACCGAAGCCTGCAGGCTGTCGTCGCCAGCCTCCTGAACGGCAGTCGCGGCGCCCTCGGCGTCCCACTCGCCCCAGGCGTCTCCGGTGGCCAGCAGGCCCAGCGGCGTGGCCACCACGAGCACGGCGACCAGAATGAGCGTGGGAATCAGGGAAGTCTTCTTGGCGGTACCATCGGCGGCAAGCTGGCCATCGACGGCCTCGGGCCCGACGATAATGCTCGGCGCCGTCTTCTTAATGAAACCGTAGATGGCGGCCGTCGCCACGCCCTCGATCACGCCGGCAACCAGCATATGCGGGATCAACATGGCCGGAATAGCCACGGACAGCGGGAAGGGGCAGTACAGCGGCGCGCCCGAAGCGTTGGTAAAGAGCATCGGCTGAATACCAAACTCGATTGCCGCGCACAGGGCCGCCAGGCACAGGCCGACCCAACCGCTCACGATGGCAGAAACCGAGGTGCCCCAGCTCTTGTCGTGCAGACGGCTGTTGAGCGCACGGAACACGATAGCAGCGGCAAACGGCAGCACAAAGGCCATGTTAAAGCAGTTGGCGCCAAACGACAGAACGCCGCCGTCGCCAAACAGCAGCGCCTGCAGCGCCAGCGCGACCGAGACAGCGATAGCCGCGGCCTCGGGACCCAGCAGCAGTGCGATGAGCGCACCACCAACGGCGTGACCAGTGGTACCGCCGGGCAACGGCACGTTGAACATCATGAGCAAGAAGGAAAATGCGGCGCAGATGCCCAGGAAAGCCATGTGCTCGCGATCGAGCGTGGCGCGCACCTTCTTGATGCAGTGGACCCAAACGGGCACCATTGCCACCGCCATGACGGCATCGGTCTGCGGGGACAGATAATTATCTGGAATGTGCATGTACGCCTCCCGGTTGTCGGCGCACGGAATTGCAACGCCGCTTAAATCACCTTGCCAGTGTTACGTATTGTCAAATTCGTAACACGCCGCGGGCTATCATAGCAAAACGGCGCACTGCCGACAAAGCAGCACGCCGTTATGTAATGCGCGTGTCATATATGCAGGCTCAGCAGTGCTTTATACCGAGCATGGCAGTCACGTAGAGCTCGGCGGCAGCCACCGCTGGCCCATACCCAGTGCAGGACCTAGCCGCGGACCTCGCCGTTTACGCCCTTGCACACCTTGGTGACGATCTTCTGGTGCGCTTTTTCGACCTCTTCGCTGGTGAGGGTGTGGTCGTCGGAGCGATACGTAAGCGCAAAGGCCATGGACTTTTTGCCTGCTCCGATGCGGATGGGATCGCGGTAGACGTCGAACAGGCGCACGCCCTCGAGCAGCTTGCCACCGGCGCTGGTAATGCGGCGCTCAAGGTCCTCGCAGGTCACGGAGTTATCGACCACGATAGCTAGGTCGTGCTCAACAGCCGGATACTGCGAGAACTCGCGGTAGTTCTCCTGGTTGCGGGCGCCCTTGATCAGCTTGTCCAGATCGAGCTCGAAGGCAACGACGACCTCGTCGATGCCCATGGCTTCGCGCGCCTCGGGGTGGATCTCGCCGACCCAGCCCAGCACCGTACCGCCGGACAGAACCTCGGCGGCGCGACCCGGCTGCAAGAAGGCATAGCCCTCGCCCTCGACGGGACGGAAGCGAACCTTCTCGATGCGCAGCTGGGCGAGCAACTCCTCGACGATACCCTTGCCAAAGAAGAAGCGCAGCTTGCGGTACTTCATGTTCCAAGACTGCTCGCTCCACTGGCCCGAGAGCACGCCCGCCACGGACTTGGTCTCCTTGGGCAGGCTGGCATTCTCGCGGCCATGGAACAGGCTGCCGACCTCGTACAGGTGCACGTTGGGCGTGCCATGGGCCTCGTTATAGGCAACGGACTGCAGCAGGCCCGGCAGCAGCGAGCGGCGCATCTCGGTCTGCTCGGCCACCAGCGGGTTCATGAGCACCACGGGGCAACCGCGGCCCTCGGTGGACATACCGATCTTCTCCAGGTCGCCCGGGGCGGCAAAGCCAAAGGTCGTGGTCTCGTTGAGGCCGCAGGCGCGCAGGATCTCGCCGACCTTGCGGGTAAGCTTCTGCTCGCGGGTCAGACCGCCAATGTGGTTCTTGGCAGCCGGGATGGTCGCCGTCACACGGCCCATGCCCCACAGGCGCAGGACCTCCTCGATCAGGTCAATCTCGCGCGGCAGGTCGGGGCGGAAGCTCGGCGGGGTGACCATAAAGTCCTCGCCATCGCGCTCGACGGTGCAGCCCAGACGGGTGAGCGAGCGCTCGATAAAGTCGGGCTCGATGTCGGCGCCGCAGATGGCGTGCACGCGGGCCAGGCGCAGCTTAATGCTATCGATGGTCTTGGGCGCGGGGAAAACGTCAACGTAGCCGGGAGCGACCTCGCCGCCGGCGATCTCCTCGATGAGCGCACAGGTAACGTTGGCGACATCCACGCAGCCGGTCTCGTCGACCTGGCGCTCAAAGCGGATGGAAGCATCCGAGATCAGCGACAGGTCGCGGCTGGTGTGCGAGGTGCGACCGGCGTTGAAGCAGGCGCTCTCGACCATCACGTCGACGGTGTCGTCCTCGATCTCGGAATCCATGCCGCCCATGACGCCGGCCAGCGCCACGGGGCGCTCGCCGTCGGTAATAAGGCCCATGCCGGCGTCGAGCACGCGCTCCTCGCCGTCGAGCGTCGTGAACTTCTCGTCCTGCTGGGCGGCGCGAACCACCACGCGACGCCTGCCATCGCGCTCGGCAAAGGTGTCAAGGTCAAAGGCGTGCAGCGGCTGACCGGTGAGCATCATCACGTAGTTGGTGATGTCGACGATGTTGTTGTGCGGGCGCACACCCAGGGCGTTGAGACGCTTGACCATCCAGTCGGGCGAGGGGCCGACCTTCACGTTGCGCACGATGCGGGCGACATAGCGGTCGCACAGACCCTCGTCGGCGATCTCGACGGAAAGCTCGTCGTCGGTCGCGCGGCCGGTCTCGGCCTTGATGGCGGGCAGCTCAACGTGGAAATCGCGGTCGAAGATGGCGCCGGTTTCGCGGGCCATGCCGATCATGGACAGGCAGTCGGGGCGGTTGGGCGTGATCTCGCAGTCGAGCACGGTGTCGCTCGAGCCCACGTACTCGGCAAACGGCATGCCGCAGGGCGTGTCCTCGGGCAGGATCATGATGCCGGAGTGGTCGCCGCCCAGGCCGAGCTCGCGCGCGGAGCAGTTCATGCCCATGGACACGACGCCGCGAAGCTTGCTCTTCTTGATCTTGACGTCGCCGGGCAGGACAGCGCCAATCATGGCCGTGACGATGTGGTCGCCGGCCTCGAAGTTCTGCGCGCCGCAGACAATCTGCAGCGGGGCGGGGTTGCCGTCGGCGTCGAGATTCTTGTCGCCCACGTCGACCGAGCACACATACATATGGTCGCTATCGGGGTGTGGGGTCTTGGTGAGCACCTTGGCAGTCACCACGTGATCGAAGGACTCGCCCACGGTGTCGATCGCCTCGACCTCGGTGCCGGTACGGATATATTCGTCCGAAAGGGTCTTGGGATCCTCCGGAATATCGATCATGGTCTTGAGCCAGTCGTAAGAAACTCTCACTTGATTACTCCTTATGAGAAAGAAATGCCTGATAAAACGGGTGATTTAGAACTGATTGAGGAACCTCATATCGCCCGTCATGAGAGTTCTGAGGTCGGGCAGGTCGTAGCGCAGGGCCGCGACGCGCTCGGCGCCAATACCAAAGGCGAAGCCGGTGTACTTCTCGGGGTCGATGCCGCAGTTGATAAGGACGTTGGGGTCGACCATGCCGCAGCCCAGAATCTCGATCCAGCCGCTGTGCTTGCAGAAGTTGCAGCCCTTGCCGCCGCACACGTGGCAGCTCACGTCTACCTCGCAGCTCGGCTCGGTGAAGGGGAAGAAGTGCGGGCGGTAACGCGTCTTGCGGTCCTCGCCAAACATGCACTTAACAAAGTAGTCGAGCGTGCCCTTAAGATCGCCAAAGGTGATGCCCTCGTCGACGACCAGGCCCTCGATCTGGTTGAACTGCGGCAGGTGGCAGGCGTCGGCCGTGTCGGGACGGTAGACGGTGCCCGGGCAGATCATGTAGATGGGCGGCTTCTGCGACTCCATGGTGTGGATCTGCACGCCCGAGGTCTGGGTGCGCAGCAGCACGTCGGACTCGCCGTGGGCGTGAGCCTCGGGGTGCGCGACGCTGCCGGGGTTGTTGTCGACCACATAGAATGTGTCGCGGGCCGAGCGGCTCGGGTGATCCATGGGGGCATTGAGCGCGGTGAAGTTGTAGTAGGAGGTGTCGACCATGGGGCCGGACTCGACGGTGTAGCCGATGCCGCAAAAGATGTCCTCGGCCTCCTCGATGATCTGCTTGATCAGGTGCTGGTGACCGATCTGCGGACGGATGCCCGGCAGCGTGATGTCGACGGCGTCGTGCTCCAGAGCGTGCTTGAGGGCGGCTGCCTTCATCTCGGTCGTGCGCTCGTCGAGCATGCCCTCGATCAGCTGGCGCATCTCGTTGGCACGCTTGCCCATCACGGGACGATCCTCGGGGGCGAGCTTGCCCATCATGCGCATCAGGCCGGTGATGCGGCCCTTGCGGCCGAGCAGCTCAACGCGCGCGGCCTCGAGCTTTGCGGCGTCGTCGGCGCCTGCGACGAGCTCCTTGGCCTCTTCCTCGAGTTTGACCAGATCATCAATCAGACTCATGTCTTCCCTTTCGTCTCTCGCGCTCCCCCGCTTGCCGAGGCGGCTGCCGCCGTCTGACGTTGCGAAAACGCGGCCCGGTTCGGTAACAAAAAAACCGTCCTCGGGCATGTGCATTGCCCAAGGACGGTTGAATTCCGCGGTACCACCTTGTTTGACCCGGCGGATGTCTGGCCCGCCGTGCCCACTCTGTGCCCCTTGTCGCGAGGCTCACGGCTTCCCTACTGGGGACATCGCCGCCGCCGGCCGCGCGCCCGTTGAGGTCGCTGCTCGGGAGTGAACGCTTGGCCCTTGCCGCCGCAGGAAGGCTTGCAGCCCATGACCTTCCCTCTCTTGCCGGCGACGCGGCGGGCAAAACCCTCTCCGTCAACGCATTGGGCTATAGGATAACACATTCTGCGAGCGTATCGCCGCGTTCCGTTTTGTTCGTGCTGGGTACAAGACAGGTAGCTGTGCAAACTGGCCGCACATCCGCCCGTGGCGCGCGGCCTGCGAGATCAAGGATATGGTATGGGAAAGAAACACGATAAGAAGGTCGAACCCGTAGCAGGCAAGACGCCCAAAGGCATGAAGGTCGATAAGGCCGTCAAAAAATTCCGCAAGCTCGAGGGCAAGCTGTGGACCCGCGAGTACCTGCTCAAGATTGCCGAGTTTGACGGCGCGACCATTGCCCCCGGCAACGGCGCCGCAGCGCGCGCCGATGCCATGGGCACCCTTGCCGGCGAGCACCATAAACTCCTGACCAGCGAAAAGTCTGTCGAACTTGTGCACTCGCTGGCACGCGAGACCGTCGCCAGCGGCAAGATCGACGACCCGCAGCTGCTCGACGAGATCCGCGTGCTCGGCCGCGACCAGCGCGAAGCGAGCGTTATTCCCACCGAGGAGGCCGAGGCCTGGACCAGGCTCACCTGCGAGGCCGACGCCGTGTGGCACAAGGCCAAGACGGCCAATGACTGGGCGAGCTTTGAGCCCTATGTGGATAGAATCGTCGGCCAGCTTAAGCATCAGGCCGAGCTCATGGACCCCAAGCGCGACCCGTACGATGTGTGGCTCGACCAGTACGAGCGCGGCCTTTCCACCAAGAGCTTCGATGCGTTTTGCGATGAGGTCAAGGCCACGGTCGTGCCGCTCGTACACGCCATCGGCGAGCGCGGCCAGCAGCCGGCTGCCGACTTTTTGCATGCCCATGTGCCCGAGGCCGCTCAGCGCGCCATGAGTTTCGACCTTATGAAGCTCGTCGGTCTGGACCTGAACGACACCACGCTCGCCTTTACCGAGCATCCGTTTAGCGAGGGCTTTGCCGTGGGTGACGCGCGCATCGCGACGCACATCTACGAGGACGACTGCATCTCCAACGTCTACAGCATCATCCACGAGGCCGGTCACACCATGTATGAGCTGGGCGTGAACCCCGCCTATGCGCGCACCTGCCTGGAGGGCGGCACCTCCATGGGCATCCACGAGAGCCAGAGCCGCTTCTTTGAGAACACCGTGGGTCGCAGCCGCGCCTTTATGGGACCGCTGCTCGAGGTGCTGCGCCGCCACGCGCCCGAGGTCTACGGCAACGTGGACGAGGACGCGCTCTACCGCGCCGTGAACATCGCGCAGCCGTCGTTGATCCGCACCGAGGCGGACGAGCTCACCTATCCGCTGCACGTTATGGTGCGTTACCAGATTGAGCGTATGCTGTTTGCCGGTGAGGCCACGGCCAAGGACATCCCCGCGCTTTGGAATCGCTTTATGAACGAGTACCTGGGCATTTCCGTTCCCGACGACACGCACGGCTGCCTGCAGGATACGCACTGGAGCGGTGGCTCGTTTGGCTACTTCCCCACCTATGCGCTGGGCAGCGCCTACGACGCCATGTTTGTGCCGGCCATGTGCCGCGACGGCGTCGACCTCAATGGCGCCTGTGCGAGCGGCGATTTGGCGCCCGTTCGCGCCTGGCTGGGCGAGCACATTTGGCAGTGGGGCCGCGCCAAGGACGCGCCGGAGCTCATCAAGGGCGCATGCGGCATGGCGTTCGATGCCCGCTACTACTGCAGCTACCTGCAGGACAAGTTCACCACGCTGTACCAGCTGTAAAGCTTAGGCAACACGTCAACGCAAAGGGGCGCCGCGGGATCTATCCCGCGGCGCCCTCTTTTTTCATCTAAGCCAGAGACCCGGCACTTGGGGCCGTTTGCAGCGTCGAGTAGTTACGCGGTTTGGTAAAACCGCGTAACTACAGAGCCTCCAGTGCGGCGGCGATGCGCTTCATGGCGGCGTCGGCGGCCGATTGGTCCGGAGCCTCAGCCAGCACGCGAATCACCGACTCGGTTCCGCTCTTACGCACGAGCACGCGGCCCTCGCCCGCCAGCGCGGCCTCGGCCTCGGCGATCGCGTTCTGCACGCCCATGTTCTCGAGCGCGGCATCCTTGTCGGCCACGTGCACGGCAACCTGCGCCTGCGGCAGCAGTTTGCACGGAGCCGTGAGCTGCGAGAGCGTCTCGCGCTCGGCACGAATCACTTCCATCACACGCAGCGAGGTCATAATGCCGTCGCCCGTGCGCTCGATATCGCCAAAGATCGTGTGGCCCGTCTGCTCTCCACCCAGGCTGTAGCCGCCCTCGCGCATCTTTGCATACACGTGACGGTCGCCCACGCCGCTGGTCACGGCGCTCAGACCGGCAAGCTCCAGCGACTTGATCAGGCCAAAGTTGCTGGCGATTGTCGGCACCACGGTACCGCCCGAAAGGCGACCGTGCTTGTTCAGGTACACGCCGCACACGTACAGGATCTGGTCGCCATCGACCACGCGGCCGCGCTCGTCCACGGCCAGGCAGCGGTCGGCATCGCCGTCGTAGGCAAAGCCCACGTCCAGGCCCTGCTCCACCACGTGGCGCTGCAGGCGCTCCATATGCGTGGAGCCGCAATCGACGTTGATGTTAAAGCCATCGGGCGCGGCGTTAATCACGCGCACATCGGCGCCCAGCGCGTCGAACACCGGCTTGGCCACCGAGGATGCCGAGCCGTTGGCGCAGTCGATGCCGATTTTGACGCCCTGCAGCGAAAAATTCGCGCTTGCGATGAGCGAGGCGATGTAGCGGTTGCGACCCTGCATGTAGTCCACCGTGGCACCGATGTGGTTGCCCGTTGCCAGCGGCACCTCTCTCTTGCCATCGATGTAGTCCTCGATGAGCTCCAGCACGTCCTCGTCCATCTTAAAGCCATCGCTATTGACGAGCTTAATGCCGTTATCGCAAAACGGGTTGTGGCTCGCGCTGATCATGATGCCGCAATCGAAGCAGCCCTCCACGGTCTGATGCGCCACGCCCGGCGTCGGGATCACGTGCAGCATGTAGGCGTCCGCGCCGCTCGCGACCAAGCCGCTCACCAGCGCCGCCTCGAACATATAGCTCGAGCGACGCGTGTCCTTGCCCACGATCACGCGCGCCTTGGTCCCGCGGTTGGCGCCGTAATACCAGCCCACAAAGCGGCCGATCTTATAAGCGTGCTCTACCGTCAGCCCAACGTTGGCCTCGCCGCGAAAGCCATCGGTGCCAAAGTACTTCATGCGCTCTCCTTACAAAATAGGGGCGAACAGATTGCCTGTCCGCCCCAAAATGGTACTCGATTATCTGCGCTACCAGAAAAACCCTACGCCGACGCGCTGTCGCGAGCCGCCTGGCATGTAGGAGTCTGACGCAGCGTAAGCGGCTTGTCCCCCGCCTCGGCCGACGTGGTCAGCGTATACGTGATCGTCGTCGTCTCGCCAGCATGCAGGTCAACGGTGCCCGAATAGAAGGGGATTCCATGCCACGTAGCGGCGCCAAGACCAAACTGGGTGCCCTCAACCGTAAGGTCACTGATGTTGCCGCCCGTCGGGGCAAACACTGAGACATTCAGGCGTTCGTCGTCACGCGCGGCATCGGATGCGCCCGCCGCAACGTAGTCGGGCAGCTTGCCAGCCTCCTCCTGCGTCATGATGTTCGTCAGGGTAACGGTGATGCGATAGGAGCACGTGCCGTCGCCGTTCTTCACGCCCTGGCCAATCTGCGTGTCGGCGTTCAGATACCAGTCGAGCTTGGAGAAGCTCAGGTTGTTAAAGTAAACGCCGGCAACGGGATCGGCACTCGGATCATCCGGATCGGGCAGCGAAGCGTCAATGCCCGTCTCCTTGATGGCATTCTGCTCGTCATCGTTTCTCATCCAAGCAATCAGACGACCCTCTTCGGCACCGCGCTCGAATGCACCGACAAGCTTCGTAACGTCGACGTCACCGATGCCACCGAGAATCTTGTCGAAGGCGGCGCTGGCAACAGACGCAAAGATGCCGTCCGATTCTTCGACCGGATAGTTCCAATACACATCGTGCATGAGAACCTTCGCCGCGTTGGTACCGTCGACGACCGTACCATCGGGCAGCGAGACATTACCGACAAGGCCCAGCAGGTACTGCAAGAACACCGGATCGATGCCGACGACGCCATCAACGTCCTGCCCATACTGGGACTTCCACAGCGCGGCGACACGCTGCGAGTTGCGGGGCCAATCGGGTGAATAGGTATTGCCCGAGTTGTACAGGTTACTGTGGTTGCCGAACAGTGCCTCATCCTCTTCGTCGACGCTCTCGACTGCCTCATCCTCGCTGAGTCCAATGCGGGGAACAAACTCGCCAATCGACATCTGACCATCGGTAACTGAAATCAAACCTTGCGAACCACCAAAACCGCCGCAAGCACGAATCTCGACGTTGTTCATGGCATACAAAAGATAGTTGCGCGTCTGGCCATTGGCGCCGAGCATCTGGGGCAGAACGGGGGCGACTTTCTCCGCCGCGTCGACCGCACCGTTCAGGGTGGCAAAGCCGTCCTTTGCCTTATCGACCAGCTCGGTCACCTGGGCGATATGCGTATCGCCAATACCCTGAATCTTTTCATTGGCGCTCTTGAACGCCTTCGAGCTATCGGAGAGCGAATCGGCGACCGCCTGCAGCGCGGACACGTTGATTGTCCCGTCCTGGAACAGCTTACCGGGCGTTGCCTGAGCGAGATTATCGGCCATGGGGACCAGCGCGCCGCTCGAAACATCGGACAGAGCGTCGACCATGGTGCGGGCGGCGTTAATATCGCCGCCGTACACCGGAATGAACGAAGCCATCGTCCACACCGGACTCGAGGTCTCCTTCTTCATGCTGCTGCAGAGCTCGTCAATTTTTTTCGCATCGTCGGGCAGGGTCGAAAAATCGCCCGACGTGACCTTGTCCTTAAGGCCGCCGACGATCTCGACTGTTTCCTTTGCCTGGCTCTTCACGGTTTTTGCCGAGTTAAACAGCATGAAGCCACTCACGCCAAAAGCGACAAGAACCACCGCGACGATGACAGCAACAACGGCTGCAACGCGGCGCTTCTTGCGCTCGCCCTTGCGATGGCGATGGCGAACCAGGCCGTTCGAGGTCGGGCTCGTCGAGGAATCACCGCCGTAGTTCAAGCCAAAATCGTAATAATCTTCTTTAGAGCCCGAGCCCTTAAACTCGGCACCGTCGTCATTGAGACGGGCAAACGTGCCGGTTTCGGAAGCGCCCGTATAGATAGTGCCTAGGTTACCCGTAAGCCCTGCGTCTCCAGCAGAAGAAGCACTATTGGCGGGATTGGCAGAGTTGACGGGGCCGGCGTTGTGGGCGCGATTAGCGTTGTTAGCGGGGCCAGTGGAGCCGGCGACATTTGCACCGCCCGTTGGCGCCGGACGGACCCCGGCCGACGAAGCCGCAGAGCCCGCCCCGCCCGGAAATGCCTGCCTGCCTACGCGACCAGCCTGTTTTGCCTTTTGAGACTGTTCGTACAGAGCGGCAAACATCGCCGTTTCGCCCGGAGACGTACGGTTGCCAGCACCGTTTTGGCTGGATCCACTCGGTACGCCAGCGTTTCCAGTCCCATTTGAACGCGGCGGAACTGCAGGGCGCTCGCCGTCGCCGTTCTTAAAGTGGTTACCAGCCATAGAGGAGTCCTCGCAATACTAAAAGTCAATAACGCTACTAGTTTATGACATATTTGGCATCGTCAGTTAAACTCCAGATGCAGGCACCAATTCACGAAATTGTGGTGCAACACCGTGTCCGTCTGGGCAGCGGCGTGAGCTATACCGTCAGAAACATCATCACGATAATCATGGCAAAGCCGATAAGGTCGGTCGGCAAAAATACCGTGCCCAGCATAACGGCGCTGGTGATGGTCGCCGAGACCGGCTCCACGGTTCCGATGAGGCTCGCACGCACCGAGCCGATGTCCTTAACGCCCTGCATATACAGCATGTAGGCAAAAAACGAGCCAATGACCACAAACACCGCGAGCGCCTCGATACCGGCAGCATCGAGCACCGGCATATGAGCCCACGGCTGCACGAAGACGCACGAGACCACGCCCGCTGCGAGCATGGCAGAGCCTGTAACGATGGGGCTGCCGTATTCGGGCAGAATCTTGGCGGGAATCACCGCCATACAGGCTGCGCTAACCGCACACATAAGGCCTGCGACCAGACCAAGCGGCGATATGCTCAAACTGGTCGGGTCGCCGCCGGTAGCGATTAAAAAGGTGCCACCGAGGGCCAGACCAATGCCGATCGTCTCGCGAGCGCGCGGCATGCAGCGATCGACCACGCAGGCGTAACCCATGATGATGACCAGCTGCAGGCACTGGAGCACCGTCGCGGTTCCGGCATTGGTCAGACGCACGGCCGAAAGATAGCAGAACTGGTTGAACAGCAGGCCAAAAGCGGTAAAAAGCAGCAGTTGCCTACGGTCGGCGGGCGTGGTCCAGAGCCTAACCAGACGCTCGCGATCGCGCGTGACCACCACGGTCATAAAGAGCAGGCCGGCGAGAATCTGGCGCACACTCATAAGCCACAGGGTATCAACGTGATAAGTATCGAACAGGAAGCTCGCGCTTGTGCCCGAAAAACCCCAAAACGAACCGCCCGCCAGCGTGGCCAGAACGCCCGTAATCATCTTGCGCGACGACGCATCGTTGAGGCGCTCGCGCCATGCACGGCGGGTGCTGCGGCTGAGCTCGTCAGTTCCCTCGGGCACGACAAAATCGGACGCCGCCGTCATCGGTACCGAAGCCTTTTTGCGTGCACGCTGCGCTGAGCGCTCCTGCTCCATTCCACTCCCCCGAAATCAATTGGCAACAAAGCGCTCAAACTGTAGCACGAATATTGGTATGAAAAAGCAGACGATTCGGAACATCTATGGGCGTCCCAATTGCAGGGACGAAAGGCACCGAAGAGCTATGCCGATCGGTTGGAATCGTCTAGGGCGCCGGGATCGGTTTCCACACTTCCCCCAGTATGCTCGTCGTCGCTCTGCTCCTTAGCGTCGTCCTGGCCTTCCTGCTCGCTACGACGCTTTTCGCGAATCTGCTCCACGGCAGCACGCAGGGCGGCCTCGTCCTCGGCGCGTGCCACCTCTTGTGTGGTTTTGACCATATGGCGAATCTCGAGCACCAGCAGCACGATCAGCGGCACCACGATAAGCGGGAAGAACAGAAGCGGGTTGGTGAGCAACGAGACCACCACGCCCAGGCCTGCCGACACAAAGACCACGCGGCCCACCACATCGGCGGCGGGTACGGGCGCGGCGTCTTCGACCGGATTGGCATCGCCCTTGGTGCGGTAGACCGGCGTGCCGTCGGCCGCATCCTCCACGGCAACGATGCGGTGCGTGTTGAGCGAACCCTCCAGCGCGTCATCGGACGAATGGAAGGTGATGATATCGCCCACCTGGTAGACCTGGCTGTTGTCGGTATCGACGACGATAAACGAATGCACGGGAATCGCCGGCTCCATCGAGCCGGTCAGCGTGCGCATAAAGCCATAGCCCATGATGGTGGGAATCTCGCCGGCGGGCGTGAACACCGTGCGCAGCAACACCACAAAGGCGACCAGGATCACCACGGTCGCCAGCACGTTGATCACACGAAGCACGTGCTTCATCATTTGTCGTCGTCCCTTGCGGAAAGTGCAGCGTCGGCGGCGTCGGCGGCATCCTTTGCAGAAGGCGCGGCATCGGTCGCGGCACCCGCGTCGCCCTCGGCACCCGCAGCCAGCTCGCCAGCATCGCCGCGCAGACGAGCCAACAGATAGCGCGACAGACTGTTGCCCTCGGCACGGCGTTCGGCACGGGCGCGATCGCGCTCGGCCTGCTCCAGCTCGTGCGCCAACGAGTCCAAGCGCTGCTGCATCTCGGCGCGGGCGGACTCGAGCTCGCGCTCGTACGCGGCCTTGGCGGCGGCGAGTTCCTGCTCAATACGCTTCCCCGCCTCGAGCTCGGCCGTAGCGATACGCGCGTCGGCGTCGGCACGAGCCTCCTCGGCGGCGCGCGTGGCGGCATCGCGCTCGGCAGCGGCTGCGGTGACCTTCTCGCTGGCGTCCACCGTAGCCTGCTCCACAGCAGAGTCGGCGGCCGCACGCGCGGCATCGATTGCGGCATCGGCTGCCTGCTGAGCAGCGGAAACCTTCTCATCGGCCGCGGCGACGGTGTCGGCGAGCTTCTGCTCCGTTACAGCAGCAGCGGCGTCGGCCGCCTCGGCCGCGGCACGGGCATCGCGCTCGGCCGTCAGCTGCACTTCCTCGATCTGCAGCTGGGCGGCGTCCAGCTTGGCATGCAGCTCGGCCACCTCCTTGGCAGAAGCCTCGCGCACGCCGGCAAGCTCGGCCGCGGCAGCATCCTTGGCGGCCTGCAGCTCGGCGGCATCGATCGCCGTCTTGGCAGCCAGAGCCGCGGCGGACTCGCTCTTGACCTGCGCAACCTGCTCGGCGGCCGTCTGCTCGACGGCTGCAATCTTGGCATCGGCATCAGCACGGACGGCAACCACCTCGGCATCGGCCTCGGCACGCATCTGCGCCAGCTGCACCGCCGCGGTCTCACGCGCCTCGACAGCGTCGGCCTCGGCAGCCTTCTTGCCAGCCTCGACATCCTCCAGCGAGGCGCGCAGCTCCTCGACATCGGCCTCGGCAATCTGTGCGCGCTGCGTCAATGCCAGCTCACGCGTCTTGGCCTCGTCCAGCTCGTCGGCCAGGTCGTCGCGCTCGTCGGTCAGCGCATGGGCCTGAACCTTCCAAGACTTGACCTGCCCCTGCAGCTCCTCAATCTGCTCGCGAGCCTCGGCCAGCGCCTGCTCGGCATCGAGCTGGGCCTGCGTGACCTCCTCCACAAACACGCGACGGACCTCGACATCGGGCAGGTCGGGGCTATCGACCTGCACCTCCTTAATCTCCTTAATAAACTTGGGCGCCACCGGCTCGGGATGCACGCTCTCGAGCTCCTGCAGGTTGCGCTCGTCGTCGGTCAGGCTCTTAAAGACGGTGTAGTTGTTGATGAGGTTGGTGTACATCTGCACCATGTACTCGTCATCGAACGCCAGCGCCTGCTGCTGGACGTCGATGTTGTAGCCCACCTTGTCATAGCGCTCCATAAACTGCCACAGCTGGTAGCACTTGCGGTAGTTGGGGTCCTTCATGATGAGGTTGGTGCGCTGGATGGGGCTGCGGACCGCGCTGCAGCCGTTCATGATCTGGCAGAACGACGCACCGCGCAGTGCCATGACCAGGCGGCGCACGCGGTCGATGCGCATAAAGACGTCCATGTTGTCGGCGTCGTTCTCGGCAAAGCTCTGGCGGTTCTTGACCGTCATCTCGACGTTGTACTCGATCTCCTCGTACGCGTCGTCGATCTTGCTGTGCATCTTAAAACGGTTGCGGATCTCGTTGCCCGTCGACCAAAAGATCACGTCGGTACGCTTGTCTACAAACGTCAGCAGGCGCTGAATCAGGTGGTAGATAAAGCGGTTCTCGTACAGGTCGTACGTCTCGACGGTACTGACGTTGAGGATGCGCGTGGGGTGGACGTCACCATCGTCGCTCGGCGCCAGGAACTGCGTGTTCTGGCTCAGATGGCGAACGCTATCGGCGCTGATCTTTTTGGCGAGCGAGACCGGCACCACCTCTTCCTCGGTGGTGATAAAGCGGCGCGGATTTTCGATGATGGTGTTGATGGCGTCGAGCGAGTCCTCGATCATGCTGATCCACTCCTCGTCCACCACCTTGACGAGCTCCTCGCGCTGCTGCTCGATCGTGGTGCCCGAGGCCTGCGCCATCTCAAACAGATAGCGGAAGTAGCGGCTGTCCTCCTGGATGGGCTCCATCTGCTCGGAGAAGCTGGTATAGAGGTCCTGAATGGTCTCGGACATGGGTTACTCCATAGGTTGGATCGATCGGGAAGGGGCGCGGCGACACCACACTGGGCAAACGCTACTGATTGTCTTGTCCCACGCCCCGCGCTTACGGCATTGGTAGAAGTTCTGGATCCGCTGCAGATACATGACGGAATCGGGCAGGCCGCCCTCGCCAAAGGTCTTCTCGATGTACTCGATCAGGCCCTTCATCTCGTCGCGCACAAAGCTCACGTTCATGGACTCAAACTTTTTGAGCACCTTGCGGGCAATGATGTAGTCCATGCCGCCCAGCTCGGTGCCGCCGCACGCCACGTACACGGGGATAAAGTCGTACATCTGCTTGATGATACGGTTACCAAAGGCCAGCTTAAAGCGGGTCTGCAGGTACTGGTCCAGCTTGTGCATCTTCTGGAGCAGCTCCTCGTCGATCACGTACTCGACCTTGGCCTTCTGGAACAGATACTGCAGATGCTCGGCCGTCACGTGCACGCGCTCGTGCGGCTCGCACTCAAACGCGTCGGCGCGCTCGTTGAGCTCGATGGGAATCGCGCGGTCGTACACCTTGTCCGTGATGGTAAAGGTAGAGTCGTCGTTGTTGGCCGTGCCGATAAACCACAGGCTGTCGGGAATGGTGAGCTTTCCGTCGTGCAGACCCTTGGGGTCGGCGGCCCACTGGGTAGGCACCAGGTCGAGCACCCACTCGTCGTGGCTGGGCATCTCGAGCACCGACAGGATCTCGGCAAAGTAGTACTCCACGCGGGCGAGGTTCATCTCGTCGAGCACGATCATGGACGGGTCCTGGCGCAGCCCCGCCTCGTACACGGCACGGAGGAACTCTGTCTCGTTAAAGCGCTTGGAAAACTCGTTGAAGTAGCCCAGCACCTCGGTGCGATCGCGAAAACTCGGCTGCACCGACACGATGGTTGCGGGGTTGTCCAGATAGCGGCTAAAGCTGTATGGCAGCGACGTCTTACCGGTACCCGAAATGCCCTCCAGAATCAGCAGCTTGGAGGCGGCCATGCCGGCCACAAAGCGGCGGATGACCTCGGGCGTGTAGTAAAGCTTCATCTGGCTGCAGGCGAACGCGCGGAAGCTGTCGACAAAGTCCTCCAGCGAGATGGCATCGTCGTAGACCGGGGGCTCCCAGTCGCGGTACTTAAGGTCCACAAGGGACAGCTTGGGGAAGCGGTTGGCCTGGGCGATCTCTTTTTCCTCGGCAAGAGTCTTGGCCTCGACGGTGGCCTTGGCCATAGCGGCCGCGGCGTCCTTGACGCCCTCGCCATCGAGCGCGAGCGACGCGTTGCCCGACACCACGGCAGCCGTGGCGCCCTCGCTCGCAGGCGCGCCCGCGGCGGCGCCCACCACGTTGCCCACCGTGGGCAGGTGGTCGTCGGCCAGGGCCGAGGCGCCCATGTACGGAATCTGCTTGGTGCCGCCCATGGCATTGACCTTGAGCGCCAGCAGCTTGTTCTTCTCGTCCATGAGGTCGAGCACCTGCTTGTTGAGGCGGCCGATCTCGCGATAGAGCGCCTTGTTGGACGTGTCGTCGCGATGCAGGCGGCGGTTGATGCGGTAGCGGTGGACCAGAATGGCCACAATCAGCACGGGGACCGCGATGAGCATGGCAAGCAGAATGACCGCGCCGATCTTGCCCACCAGGTCAAACGTGGTGAAGTAGGTCATAAAGATGTTGAAGTACTCAACCCAGCCAAACACCAGCAGGTCAAGGATGGAGCTCACGACGGCAACGACGTTGTAGACGACCTTTGCCAACAGCTCCCAGGCAAATCCCAGAAACTCACTCACCGTCGGTACCCTCCTGCTTGGTCGCGTTCATCGCCGCCTCGGCCTCAGCCTTCAGACGACGAGCTTCCTCGAGCTTGGCCTCGGCCTGGGCGAGCTGCTCGGCGGCGTTATCGGCCGTGACGGTTGCGGTGTCGCCCTTGCCCTCGGCATCCACGATGGCAGCCGCGGCGGCCAGGCGGTCCTCCTCGGCCATAGCGCGCTTGAGGTTCATGCCCACCACGATGAGGTGATACACCTGGTAGATAAAGAACAGCAGCATGGGCAGGACAATCACGATGAGGAAGCCCATGGAGCTGGACAGGAAGTCCATGACCTTGCCCATCTGCGGCAACGAGAACAGGTACTTACCAACGATGTCGCCATCGCTGATGATGTGCGTATCGGCCACGTCGTTGTTATCGCCCTTGGTGGTAAAGCTGCGCATGCCGTTAACCTCGTCGATGGCGGCGATGCGGTGCGTGTTGAGCGCGTACTCGTTGTCGATGATGGTATGGAACGTCACGATGTCGCCCACCTCGAGCTTGGAGGTGTCGCATTTTTGGATGATGATGAGGTCGCCCTTGTTAAACGTGGGCGCCATGGAGTCGGACTGCACGGCGAGCGGGGTGAAGCCGGCGATGTCAGAGACGCTGCCGTCCTCGTGCGTGGCGAGCGTGGTAAACGCATACAGGGCCGCCACCAGGATGATGATCCACATGACGACGCTCAGCGCGATGGATGCGACTTTTTTAACAGATTGCATGATGTCCCTTACTACCGTGTCTGTCTAGGTCGTGCGCGGCCCGGCGGCCGCCGTGCGTATCTACTGTTCCTCGATGCCCTCAAAGCGCATCGAAACCGAATAGTTAGCTCCCTTTAGCATATTAGTGCAATTTGGGTCCGTTCCCTCGAGCCATATGCGAACGGTTACCGGCTTATCCGTATCTTTTATCAGGTCGAACATGTCGCTGACCGCGGTGGCCGTGCCCGAGCCGAGCCCAAAGACGGTGGCCGCGCTAGATGAGCCCCCGCCCCCGTTGGGGTTGTAGACCCAGGTGTGGCCGTCGGCGGTAAAGCTCATGCGCATGGCGCTTGCCATGCCCTGCGTGTCGGAGCTAAACCGCGTGCCGGATGCGCCGTTGTCGCCGTCCTGGCCGGTCAGGCGCACGCACAGGTCCGTGCTGCTCATAAAGTGCAGCGTGAACTCCAGGTAGGCGCCGGTGGCGGGATCGGCGGTGGAGCCGTCCTCGAAGGTGAAGGTCTGGCAGTCGCTCGTGGTGACGGGCTTGAGCTTGGACGCATCGATGTCCACGCCCTTTTCGCTAGCGATGCGCGCCGAGATCTGATCGAAGCCCAGGCTGTGCACGTATTCGTCGAACGTGGCATGCTCGTCCAGGTCAAAGCGCAGCGAGCCGTCGGCATTGGCGTCGATCATGAGCATGCGGGTCTTGGCGCTATCGGCGATGGAAAACCAGGCGAACGTTGCCATGGCTATCGCCACCAGCGCAAACAGCACCAGCACCATGGTGGTGGTGAGCTTGCGGCGTAGGTCGGTGTCGGCGGGGGCGGCGGTGCCGGGCCGGCGGGTAGCGGCGGTTGGACGGCGGTCGTCGGTAGCCGAGCGGCGGTCGTCTGGTTTAACGTGTGCCATTACGCCTCACCGTCCAAGGTCGCAAAGAGCGCCAGGTGCAAGGTGCCCGGATCTTGATAGAGATAGTCGGCGCTATCGGGGTCGGTGCCCTCGATGTAGTAATAGATGTCCAGGCGATAGGTCTGGCCCAGCGCCAGCGTGGCGAGCGTGTTTTGTGGACGCTCGGCCGTCTCGCCGGCGTCCAGCGTAAAGGCGGCAGGGTTCTGCGTCACGTTGGCACCGCAAGCAAGCTGGCCGTTTTGCCAGCCCAGCAGCATGCCCTCGGTGTAGCCCGCCAGGCCCGCAGGCGCGGTCGCAGGATGCTCGTCGCGATGGCCGCTATCGGAGCTGTCGAGCTCAAAGATGTTGTTGGCAAGCACCTGGTTGCTGCTCGAGATCTTTATGCCCACGCGGGCTGCGCGCAGCAGTTCGGCATCGGCACCCTGCGGGACCAGCGATTCGGCCAGATACAGGTTGACCTTGCCCCTTACTTTGCTGGCGCCCGTTCCGGTAATGGTGGGGCGCAGGTCGATCCAGCCGTGGTAGAACGCGGAGCCGTTGTCTTTTGCCTGCTCAAACACCGTGGCATCACCGGCAGAGTTGTTTTGCGCGCAGGCAGCAAAGCCGTTGAGGTCAAAGGTCGAGACCGGGTAGAGCGTCACGGCGCCGTTCGCGGTGGAAGTTAGGGAAACGTCGCCCTGCTGCGACCAGCTGCCGCGGTCGGCGTCACCCAGCTCCAGCACCAGCTTGGACGTGTCGCTGTGCACGCTCACCGAGTTGGTGTTGACCTTCATGTTGTTGGTAAACCAGGCATAGGTCGCGGCTCCCAAAGTGGCGGCAAGCGCCACCATAACGAGCGCGATGTAGGCACGCGCGCGGCGGGCGTGGCGGCGGGCGGCGGCGCTGGAGGAGACCGCGGGGTCCGTATTCTGGGTTTTGCCCTCGCAGTTATCTGCTGGCATACACCTCTGATCTTCCATGTCGCTCGTCCCCTTACGCCTTGGCCGCGGCAAAGGCAAGCTGCAGCACCACATCGCGGGCCTGGGCCTCGTCGATGCAATTGGCGTCGCAGCCTTCCATGTACACAACGTAGCGAACGCTTGCCACCTCGTTGGCGGCTAGCGTGCAGATGGGCGTGGCGCCTGCGCGCGCCGTGGGCGTGTCGCCGGTGCCGTCCATGCTGTAGGCGCTTATGGCGCGCGGAGGGTCGGCGGTGTAGGTCCAGCCCGAGGCGCCCGCCGCCACCACCACGCCGTCTTGCGCGGTGGTGCGCCTGCTGGTGGCGCCCGCGGTGTTGCCCAGGTCGTCGCAGGTAAAGATGTGTGTCTGCGTACCCGACTGGGTCGTGATCACAAGACCCAGGCGCAGTGCGGCCAGCAGCTGCGGGTCGCTCGTCACGCTCATCTGGCCCGGATACAGGTACACGTTGAGCGCGCTGTCGCCGCCCTTAAGGTACAGCGTGCCCGAAAGGGCATAGTCGTCCAGCCGCGCGGTGCAGTCGGCGTAGTCGGTCGTGATGCCCGCGGCGTTTTGGAACGTGCCGCGCCAAAAGCGGGAAAGGTCTGACGTCGAGATGGGATAGAGCGTCTTGTCGGCCGCGGCAAGCGCGGCCGTCGTGTCCCAGGGTCCGTTGGCCGAAAGACCAATCTGCAGATCGGAGCCCTCGTCGCTTACCGTGTGTGCCACGGGCGTCACGTTGGTGTAGCGCGAGTTGCTAAACCAGGCGTAGGTGGCGGCGCTCAGGGCAGCTACCAGCACCAGCATCCATGCGGCCGCAGCAACCATGCGGCGGCGCGAGCTTAGGATGTCTTTGATGTTCGATGTACTCATCCCCGGCCCCCTTACGAACGCTTGCCGGCAAAGCGCAGCGCCAGCGATTGCAGGCTGGTGGCGGCCAGGTTGTTGGTGCAGTCGGGGTCGCAGCCTTCCAGCCACACGTACACATCCACACGCACGGGCGTGCTGCGGTTGGCGCCCTTGGCGGCAGCGGGCAGGCTGCAGATCTTGGTCGTGGCCTCCTTGAGGCTCACGATACCGGTGTCTTCGTTGTAGTCACAGAAGTTTGCGCTGGTCAGCTGGTCAAAATGGACCGTGGCGCCGTCGGAGCGGCTGCTGTCGAGCACCAGGTGGTTCTGCTCGTTTTCGCCGGTGTCCTTGCCATCGAGCGTGTTGTAGCGCGCCTGGGGATTGTGCTCGCCCGAGACCTCAAAGACGTACTGGCCCGTAACGGTATCGCTTTTGCCCGGGGCATAAGTGACCAGCCCCACGCGAAGGGCGGTGGAAATGGGACTTGCCGAATCCTGCTCGGCAAAGTCGATGCCCGACAGGTACACGTCGGTTGCGGCCGAGTTGGTGGCCAGGTACAGGGGGGTCTTGTAGTAGTCGGAGTGCTCGGCCGCGCCAAACATGCTGGCAAACAGCGAGTCCTGCGTGGTTCCGCCGGTAAAGCCCGTTACCTTTTGAAAGCCGTTGAGCACGTTGTCGGTCGAGACGGGATCGAGCAGGCCCGCAAAGCTTAAACCGGCGTTGGTTTTGTATTCGCCGTCGTACTCGTTGGAGATGAGAAAGGTTACGCCCGTGCCCGCGGCCATCTTGACGTCGGTGATATGACGGTTGGCGTTGTAGATGTACCAGGCATACGTTACGGCTCCGGCAACAGCAAGGGCCACCAGCAACGTGGCGAGCATGCGATTGAACTGTTTTTTCAGCGAACGCGCGTCCGACATGCCCCTCCCCCAGATGCCGTGCTGCAAACTACCTGGACACCATTTGCCCATAATGGAGTTATTTTACGCGAATGTGCAGTTCATCGGGGGTACAAACGCGACTTTCCGCGTGCTGTTCGCACTGCATCGGGGCGGATAGGGTCGCAAATCGCCGCTTTTTAAAAAATAGTTCTTGCCACTGGGCGGGAGCTCCGTTATATTATTCCCTGCGCACTCGCGCACCCTTGATCGGGCGTTTAGCTCAGGGGGAGAGCGCTTCCCTGACACGGAAGAGGTCAGAAGTTCAAATCTTCTAACGCCCACCAAATGTTCGCAGCTCAGAGGCTTCGCCTCTGAGCTGTTTTGTTTTACGCCGCCAAGCCAAGCGGGCGCCGCAGCAGCCAAAACCGCCTCAACAACGCCAGCAACCACACCAATCGAGCCCAAAGTGGTCTCGACAACACCGGAGGCCACCCCAGCCAAGCCCAAAGTCGCCCAAACAACCCCAGCGAGCGCCCCGATCAGGCCCGAATGGGCCTCGCAGCCATATCCGGGCGACCCCCGCAAATCGAAGGTGAATGGTTTCCCGCGAAGTGAACGAGCCAAAATGAACCCCCGGAGCATCGACACTTTTGGCGGCTCATTTCCTGCGGTTTTGTCGTTAGAATCCTGCGGTTTTGGCGCCAAAATGTGTGGATGCTTCGAGGGTCCAAAAACACTCGTTCACTTCACGGGAAACCATTCACCTTCAATACGGCAGCACCCCCTCCGCCGCCAAAGGCCCACTTACCAATGCTGATGTGCCTCAATAACGGTCTGCCAGAGCTTAAACCGCTTTGTCTCGACGCGCGCCTGTGCCAAATATCGCGCTTCCTCAGTCATGGGCTTGTAAAATATGGGCCGCTTGCGACGATGCAGCTTGCGCCGGACGCGTTCGCACAGGCGAACGAGCTTTTCGTAGTCGCTCGCCTGGTCAGTCGTCACCGTAAAGTACGCCACCCCATTGAGCATCTGCAGCTCGTTGCGGCGCTCGGCATCCTTGTGGATCTTCTCGCCTCCGTCATGGATGGCATCGCTGTCGTAATCGACCATCGCGGTCAGTACCTCTGGCAGCAGCCCGGCCTTTACTTTATCCATGCCCACCTCGACTTTAGCCGTAAGCGTTATGTCGGGCGTGCGTTCCAACACGCGAAGCCTGCGATTGCGCCCATCGTTGTATCCATCGCGGATGAAGACCTTCTTGTTGAGCTCAGCCTTGCCCAATGCATACCCGCCGTAGCGCGCAGGCAGCGACATAAACATGCACAGCCCCGACTCCCTCGGAGAGCGCGACCCCTCGATCACATATGCAAGGAGCGCCTTTGCCTTCGCAAGATCTCTCACCTTGGGGGACTTCTCGATATACGCCGCGATGAGCTCCTTGGTCGTGAGCCTGCCATCGCGCATGCCCGCATCCCTGCTTGTTACCCCACCGGGAGCAAGGTTATCCAGCCGATAGTCCGATGTCATCGCATAGCCGGCATAGATGGCCGCCGCCGCATCACCATCGTGCGCGGCCTGCAAAAACGCCAGCTCGGGAGAGCACACGTACGCATCCAGATCGCCCATCCAGTGGCTCAGAGAGATAAACGAACCTGCCGGGAGCTCGTTGGTGCACAGGTGCGTCTTAACGTGCTTGCTCCGCCGACGGTCGGCGCGCGACGGCACCAGCAAATCCAGCGTTTCGACCCCCAGGTCATAGCAATCGATAACCTCCTGCGCTTCTTGATCCGAGAGCGCGCAGGCGTCTGCAATCGACACGACCTCTGGTTCCGAATCCCCAAATCGAGGGTTCGGCATGTGCGCCAAAAGCGCCAACGCAGCGTTATGTGAAACGATAAAGTACCTCATGGCGCGAAGATAGCACGCACGTCGGCGGCCATTGGCAGTCCTGCTAAGTTTTCGGCAAACGATCGGCGATTTTTTTGCCGCGGCGCGTCCAAAGTGCTCATTCGTCGACGTCTAGTTGCAAATCCGTCAAGCTTTTGGCAAGGTTGCCGCTCAACTGACCAAAAGCCGACCATGCACTTGCCCATTTACTTGACAACACGCCCCCGCCAAAACATCCCGCGACCTCTTGAACGGCCGAAGCATCCACCCTGCGACCGCACGCCACGCCGCAATCGCCTCGTTAAGGCAGCAGACGCCACCGGCCACCAGCTCAAACACCGCCGACCCCAGCCGCGTGTATCGAGCACCCAGCGCTGGGGTATCCTTGGAGCACATGCACCGCAAGCCACGCAAAGGAGCCGCCATGCGCACCGAGCTCGATGTTCCCTTTTCGCACAAAGACGAGGCCAAGGCCCTGGGCGCCAAGTGGGACCGGGCCAAGAAGATCTGGTACGTGCCCGATGGCGTCAACCCCGAGCCCTTTGCCGCATGGCTGCCCGGCCTGGATCGCTCCGACCCCAGCGCGCCCTACATCTACCTGGTGCTGGGCAAGCGCGAATGCTGGAAATGCCACGAGCAGACAACGGTCGCGGCCTTTGGCATTCCGTATCGGGTGGCCGAGGACTCGGGCAGCAAGGCTGCGCCCACCATGGACGACGCGGGCCACATCGTGATCGACACCGCCCGCGCCAACGCCGTAGCCATCGTCCCCGCGCTGGGCTGCGTGCCGGCCGAGATCCGCGACTACCTGCGCGAGCGCTGCGGCTACAAGCCCGTAACGTCGCGCACCACCAAGACCGTATCGCTCTCCAGCACCTGCACCGGCTGCGGCGCGCTGCAAGGCAGCCATTACCTGTTCGAGGAGCCCACGTCGCCGTTTGCGCTCACGGCCATCAACAAGCTACCCGCGCTGGAGTTCGTGCGTGTGGAAGTCGCTGGCGTCTATGGCATCCCCGCCACCAAAGGCGACTTTGACCAGGCACTCTTCACCTGGGCATGCGGCCACCACACCCAGTTCCACAAGACCCTGTTCGAGGGGATATACCTGTAGGGCAAAGCTCGAAAATCGAGTCCAGATTTCCTCGAAAATCGAGTGTGAAAATCCTCGTAAATCGAGTATGCGCAGGTAGCTGAATTGCCGACTCGAAGACTACAGCCCCAGAATGTGCTCCAGATAGCCCTTATTGAACCAGAACGACTGCCTGGTCATGTCACCGGCGTACCCCACCGCATCGGCGAGGCCATGGTTGCGGTGTACGGGCTATAGCCGAACCAATATTGATATAAACAAGACGAGGGCCAGTTCAAACCTGAACTGGCCCTCGTCTTTTATCAAAGTTGCTAGCAGCGTTTACACTACTTTGAATCAGCTACGATGCCAACCAAGCTGACCGTTACGTCAAAGGTCGGGCTTCCTTCGCCCACATCGAGGCCAGACATATTCTGACAATCGCTGTCGGTGCCTTCCATCCAAACGACAACTTTCATGTTCGTGCCGTTGTAATCGACGTTCGAAGCGACCTTTTGCGCGTTGCCGCTCGGCCTAATGTAGCCTTCGCCCGCTTTCGTGGCACCCCAGTTATTGCCGTTTTGATCGAGCGAATCGGTGCCAGAAAGATGCAAATACGTAGGGGCAACAACCTCGTTCAGAGATTCAGAGTTGACACACGACCAACCTGCAACGGTAGTCACATCGTTGCCCGTATCGGTTGTCGAGGGAGCAGCTGGCGCATAGACAACGCGCAGCTCGCCGTTAATTACAATGCCCACGCGCAGGCTGTCTTTGATTTTGTCGAACCATTTCTGCGTGCCGCCATGCTGCGTAATCGTTATGAGCGAGCCGTTGCTCGCATCCAAATACACGTCGGCAACGCCGGTGTTCGCCACGGTATACAGCGTGTAATTCGCAACGGTGAATGCATAGTAATCGTTGCCTTGAATAGTGTACTTGCCGGGATTCTCACCCGAAATGGATGTGTCGACCTTTTGATAGGTGCTCACATTAACGCCCTGCCAGCTTTGGGGAACGTACCAGTTTTTGGCATCGTTCGTCGATGAAGGGCTAATCTCGTGACCGGCTGCGGAAGCGACCGTGGAGGTGCCGGAGCCGTGGTCGGGTGTGTCACCCTCAACGATTTGGAGTACCATGCCATTCGCTTGAGCGGAAATGGTGCTGGTAGTCGCATGAACTCTACTATTCGTGACAAACCATGCGTAGGTAGTTGCAGAAAGCGCCACCGCCGAGACGACGACGGTCAACGCTGCCCCAACAAGCTGAACCTTGAGCCTCTTTACTGAATCGTGCATACCCGTCGCCTCCCTTCATTAAGGAAAAGGGCAGGATCCCGGGCTGGGAACCTGCCCTCTTAAGCCAGCGTACAAACGCAGACTATTTGTTGGCTGCCTTAGCCTTAAAGAAAACCGTCATCTTTGCAGTATCGGTCAACAGGTTATTCTCAAGATTCGTGGTTTTAACTACACCATCCTTGCCCTCGTAGTAAAGGTAAACATGGACTGCAGTATCCTGACCAGCGGTGATATCGCCAAGAGTTACAGCGGCATTCTGATCAGCAGAAGTAAGCTTAACCTCGAACTCAGTCGAGTTCGCCTTCTGTCCGTATACTACCCAAGTGTTCCCGCTATCGTTCGTAACCAGCACGCGCAAGGCCTTCATGAGCTCAGAGCTTGACGCTGCATTCTTGGCAACTTCGACTTTATCAACTTCGAGATTAGTCAGATTCTGACCCTTAGAGCTGATGTTGTAATCCTGCTGAAGCGCATAGCTGCCCTTCACTGCTGCAGCAGTAGATCCAGCGGTTTCGGCATTGTTCGGGTCCTTGCAAAGCTCGAGTGCACTATTAAGCGTACCATCATCAAGTTCCTTACCGAAGCCAGTCATCCACTGTCCCTTAGTGGCACCGGTTTCCTCGCCGTAGGTCGCGGGGAAGAGAGCTTTCTTCTCGACATTAGTAGTGACTGTAGTGGTGTCAACCCCACTTGCGCCCGTCATACCATTCGTGATGGTCATAAACGCAGCGTTCGACTGAGCGGAAATCGTGCTCGTGGTGGCGTCGACCTTATTGTTCGTCACAAACCATGCGAACGTGGCAGAGCCCAACGCTACGGCTGCCACGAGGACCATGGCGATGGCGGCGCCCATCTGCTTTTTTAATGCCTTGGTATCCATGCGGACCCCTTTCTTTCCCCATTCATCCCAGATGACCCTCGAGAAGCCCGGAAGGGGAGCCCGCGCTTTCGTGTTGGATGTCGCTTGTCCATCCTTTAGACATGGAATTGAGAATACCATAATTCTTACGATTTCCTTATGAGTTTTCGGCAGCCCACATTCCGGCAGATTCATAGGTCTACCTCGGGTTATATGTGGTGCTATGTGAACATCGTTTACCTTATTTGACCTCTCCCCCGCAAAGCCGTAAGTCCCTCTTAAGGCTTGCGGCCGCAGCGCCACGCCATCGCATACATTCACCCTCCGCCGAGCTTCGCCCGAGCCTCCCCCCCCCACTCGCTATACTGGTACAGAACGTGTCATTTTTGCCTGCTAAACGGGCTATTTGTTGGGAGGGCTCATGCCTGCCGCCAATCAACCCAAGGGAAGCGTTTCCACCGGATCGATTAAGCCGGTGACGCGCAAGGCCGTTCGTTGTCAGCGCGAAGTCGCTTGGCTGGTCACGCAAGCGGCCGGCAAGCTCGTCGCCACTACCGACGACGTCAACGCGCCCACACCCAGCTTTGTGCTGACGGCGGCATTGTCGTACACCCGCAAGCAGGAGCAGGCCGCTCAGGACCGTGGCGCCGCGATTGACTACAAGGCCGTCATGGGCCCCGACCTTGCGAGCTTTTGTGCGGCTGCGGGGCTGCCTACAGCACCCAACGCGCTTTCGGACACGGGCTACATGTTCACGCTCTCGGGCGCGGATCTGATCCGCGACCTCTACGCCTACTGCGGTGACCTGGGCGAGCACACGGGAGACACGGCCCAGGTCAAGCCGGGCGACGCGATCAAGTTCGCGCTGCGGTTGTTCTTGCTAAACGACGCCTCGGCCGCCATCGCCTCCGACGGCAAAACCTCGGCATAAGCCGTCACCAAAAGCGCCGGGCCGGGAAATCAATCCCAGCCCGGCGCTTGTTCGTTCTACTTGTCCCCGTCCCCTGCGGGCGAGTTCTTTTGGTTGCGGCGGTTACTCCAGGTCACGTTGTGTTCCTTGTAGTAATCGGGCGCCTCGTTGCCGCTCGCGCTAATGGGGTCGTTGCCGGTCAGGGTGTCGGTAATATCCTGCACGAACTTAACGAACAGGCTCGAATCGTCGGTCTCGGACGAATCAAAGTCAAAACCGAACTCCACCGCGCCGCCGATAATCTTGTCCACGCACTCTGGATCGTCGCCGTCCAACCAAATGACCACAGTGTATTTGTCCACATCGCCCACGCGGAAGTTTTTGTGGCTGATAGTCGTCACCACGTCTTTGGACGCAAACGGCTCGGTGTTGGGCTCGGGGTTGCCGTCGGTCGCGGCAGCCGCGTAGGTGGTGGGCTCGCCATTGCGATACACCCTTACGCGCGCGGCCTTCTCCACGCCCTTGCTAGCGCTGACCACCTTGAGCTTAGCACTGTAGCCCAGATCGGTCTTGCCGGCGTTGCGGATATAGAAGGTGTACGCCACGTAGTTCTTGCCGTTGTGGCTGCCGTCGATATCGTCCAGATTGTCGGGCAGGTCCTCAGCGGCGATATTGGTGCCGTTGTCCAAGGCGTCGGCGGCCAGGCGCGCGGTGGCGTTGTTAAAGTCACCGTTGTCGGCAATGGCCACGCCGCGACGGAACAGCTCCAGGCGGTTGAGGTTGATGGTGAAGTTACCCATGTTTTCCTGCATAAACGACAGGGCGAACAGCACGCCAAAGGCAAGCGTCAGCACCACGAGGGCCTTTTGCAGCTTGTCCATGCGCAGCAGCGCCGCGCCGATGCGCTCCATGCGGCGCTTGGGCATATACATGGATACGACCGCGTCGGGGTCGATGTCATCGAGGTCCTGGTCGGCCAGCGCCTGCTCCAACTCCTCGATGCGCACCACACCGCGGAGGTTGCGTTTGGGCTTGGGCTTGCCGAAGCGCTTGCGGGAGGCGGGAGCCTGCTCGGGCGCGGAATCCTCGCCGGGCGTGTCCTCGGCATTGGCGCCGGGTGCGTCCTGCGACGCGTCCTCTGCCTGGCCCTCGGCCAAATCCTCGGCAGCTTGATCTTTGTTGTCGTTACGCTTGAACAGAGCCATGGCGATCAGATCTTATATTTCGTGCGGATGTAGCCGACGTATTCTTTGACGAGCTCGCGTTCCATGTCGTCGGCGTAGCGGAACTGCAGGCCGCAGACGTTGCGATACAGGCTGCCCTTGGGCGCGCGGCGCACCCAGCACACAATGCCCAGCTGCTCGGGCAGCTCGTGGCGCTCGCCCTGCAGACGGATCGTGGGCATTTGCACGGCCAGGGCCTCGCCCACGTCGGGGTAATCGTTGAGGTAAATAGCCAGACCGCCGGCCGAGACGTCGATGGTCATGGCGTCCTCGGGCTCGGGGGTCGGCGCGTTGTCGCGCTGGTAGTTCAGGCGCATGGCGACCTTAAAACGCTCGTCGCGGCGCTTAACGAAGGTGCGCTGCTCGGCGACTTTGCGCATTTTCCAGTAGGTGCGGATACCCTTTTTCTCGACTGCCTCGGGATAGCCGGCGAGCACGAACGTCTCCTCGCCCACTTTGTATTGCAGCAGGAGCTTTTGGTTTTCGTCCATGATGAGCGGCTTGCCGGCGAGCATGGGAGCGCTCATAAGAAAGTACGCCTCGTCCAGGTTCTCTTTGAACGTGGAGAGCATGTTGAAGTCGGTTTTTTGGCCCATGGGCACGTCGAATGCCACCTGAAGCTTAGTCCCCGGCGTTATCTGTTGCTCTGCCATGTATTCTCCCCTAGTCGCGGGCGCCGATATCATCGTCGTGCGCGATGCACATTGGGCTATTGTAACTGCTTTGCCGCAGGTTTCGATGTGCGGTGCGCGAAATGGCGGGATGGTGGGGGCCTAGCGCACTTTGGCTCGGCAGCGGGCACAGCGGGCACCACACGAGCGTGGATTATTGGACAGTCGGAAAATCCACGCTCGTGCAGTAGCCGCAGTCGCCGCCATCGACATTCGCTAGCGCATCTGCTCTGCACGCCCTGTTAGTCGATACTTTCGGTTACGGCTCGTCGCCGCGGCCGTAGGCTCTAGCTTGCCCTGCGCGATAAGCGCATTGACGCGCGTCCTAACCTGGGAGACCGTAAGCCCCGTGTGCTCTGCCAGCTCGCGCGTTCCCAACTCGTCATAGCGCTTTAGGGCCGCCATGATCAGGTCCCCACCATGATCGACCTGCTCAACCTTGGAGCGATAGAGGACAACCTTAAACCGGTCAAAACCAGGGCAAAACAGGGGCTCAGCCAGACCGTGCGCACGCATAGCATCGAGCATCATCGGAATACCCGAACCGTTACCCTCGGCAGGCGAGCCCGCGCCATCGGGCAACGGGACAAGCGACATGAGCTTCACGAGCGTCGCGTTGCGGCACCGCGAGCTGCCATCAAACAAGTTCTCACGAGTTTTTCCGCCATAAAGGCCACCGGGGTTCACCACCTCGATACGATCGTCAAAAACGTCGACGGCGATCGATTGCCCACAGAACCGATCCCCGTATTCCCTGTGGATAACCGCGTTAGCGATTGCCTCGCGCAGGACCTCCTCGGGAATCTCCAGCGAGTCGATACGCGAAATGCCTTGGACGGTCGAGGTGCGGCGCAGGTTTTTGGCGACAGCCGCGACAGCATCCGAAATCATCTCGCCCAGGGTGCCCTCGCAGACTGTGCGGTCCATAAACCTTAGCGGTCCCGCAGCGCCCTTTTGAGTTCCCGCATGGACAGCCACATCAATGAAGAGCTTGGGATAAAACTGCTGAGGGTAAACGCCCGCGGCAAGGAGGCCAGCCTTGGTAACATTGCCCTGGGAGTCGAGGAAATTCAGACGCTCCATCTTTGTCTTCTTGTCCGTCGCACCGTGCATCGCTCGAGGCGTCAACGAATAAGCACGCTCTATCGTGCGGTCGACCAGCGACTCGTCGAGATCGCCCACGCTCGCGCAGGACACCGCATCGCGATCGCTAGGGCTCGTCCGTTCGTATGACGACAGCGCCAAAACCTCGGTCGACGAAAGCGGCACGTCTTTGTCATCGATGCGCTTGTAGCTACCGCCCTGGGCGCCCCGCTCTATTACATAGCAAGGCTTGCTCGACGGGTCGAGCTCCTCGATCGTGATGACGAGAACAACGGTACCCCGAAGCTCCACGCGCTCAATGGTGTATTTGGGCGGATTGGCCAGCTTTCCGCGACCGCCGGCATCGCCCATGCCCGCCACGAATTGGTTGAGCACTTTCTCGGTCTCAAAGTTTGCAACTGGGACAAAACCCGCGCGCTCGCTCACTCCGAGCACGATAATGCCGCCGGCAGTATTTGCGAAAGCGCTGACCGTTTCCCATACGTCGCGGGAAAGCGTCGTAGCGCTCTCTTTCACTTCGACGCTAAGGTCATCCGAGCCCATGCGCTTTAATGACTCGAGCAGGCCGGCCAGCTCGCTTTCGTTCATCTGCATGTCCTTTCGCTCGGTCCTGCGGAGAATGCCGCGAATAGATTTCCTTCATCTCTCAGTTATCTCTCGTAATTATCTCTCATCTTTCTGCTATCTCTCATATTAGAGATAAGTGAGAGATGAAAGAAAAGATGTCTGCCATCTGTTTCATTTAAACATGTTTTTGCTGGTAGAACAATCAGTATTGAGACAATACCATGATTGCTTCTCTCTTTGCTGCTCAGTTATCTCTCGTATTTATCTCTCGTCTTTCAGTTATCTCTCGTATTAGTGACGAATGAGAGCTGAGAGATACGTGAGTGATGGACGAACGTGGTTTTTTGAACGGTCGGAAAATCCCTCAAACAAAAAACGGGGCCGGCCTTACGCCGAACCCCGTTTTCAAACGGTCAGTTAGTTATCCAACGCGCGAGCATAGCAGTCAACTTTACGCCGCCGCGAACACTCCCAAGCCCGTTCCGATGATGCAGATCGCGAAAATGCCAATAATAATCCAAATGGTCTTGACACCCTTTTTATAGAGGGCAACGCAAGCGAACGTTGCCAGCAAGGGCAGCAGGCCGGGGAAGATCGAATCGAACAGATCCTGCAGGACAATCTCCGAACCACCCACATCAAAGGTCAAAGCAGTGGACAGTGAGACCTGCGCCGCAATCATCGCGCCAATGACGGTCATTCCGAGGACACCGGCAGCATGCGTCATGCGAGACATAAGGTTGTTCTCTTCGGACTGCTGCAGGAACTTGGTTCCCAGGTCGTATCCCAGATGGGCGGCGACGATACGCGTTGCAAAGTTAATCACGGAGTAGAGAAGGAAGACGGAGACGGGAAGGGCGAGCGCTACGGCAGTTGCCGTGCCCGTACCCGTAATGGCGGCAAAGGCGCAGCCAAGTACGCCGGAGGCATAGACCTCGGGAGGAACCGCCGCGCCGACCATGATGGCGCCCATGAACATGGGCTCCAAAGCAGCGCCGACGATAACTCCCTGCTGGACATCGCCAAGGATCAAGCCGACAAACAGGCTCGTAAACAGCGGACGACCAAGCATCGTAATGCCAAATGCTTGTCGTCCATAGACGCCATAATGCGACCAGCGCAACTAGGAGGTACTGGGCAACTATTCTGATTAACCCCAGAAATAAGCCTGCAGGCGAGACGTTCAGAACAGCTCGCCTGCAGGCAACCGCAGCAATTTGAGAGGATTAGTAGTTCATCTGGTGATAGTAGCGACGCGTGGTGAGCGGG
>UMHL01042649.1_pt1 | contig 104262 bp, 112 predicted proteins | sample 1965551 | NCBI WGS metagenome assembly UMHL01 (sample SAMEA4836100, study PRJEB28245) | human gut metagenome | biome: gut microbiome; material: fecal sample | place: Denmark | collected 2008 | reverse complement strand
CCGCGCTGCATGAGCATGCCCTTCTGGCGCGAGGACCTCTAAGTCTTTCCGTTTCCGGTGCGGTCCCCCTACAACCGCACCGGTTTCGCCCGTCAAACGGGCAACACTAATTACTTATGTAATTCATTTCTTCGAAAGGAAACGAACCATGGGTGTTAACCTCTCCGGCCGTAGCTTCCTCAAGCTCCTCGACCTCACCACCGAGGAGATCGAGTACCTGCTCAAGCTCTCCAAGAACTTCAAGGACATGAAGCGCGCTGGCGTTCCGCACCGCTATCTCGAGGGCAAGAACATCGTTCTGCTCTTCCAGAAGACCTCCACTCGTACCCGCTGCGCCTTCGAGGTCGGCGGCATGGATCTGGGCATGGGTGTCACCTACCTCGATCCGGGTTCGTCGCAGATGGGCAAGAAGGAGTCCATCGAGGACACCGCCCGCGTTCTCGGCCGCATGTATGACGGCATCGAGTTCCGTGGCTTTGCCCAGGACGATGTCGAGGAGCTCGCTGCTAAGTCCGGCGTGCCCGTGTGGAACGGCCTGACCACTGAGTGGCATCCCACCCAGATGCTCGCCGACATCCTGACCGTCCAGGAGAACTTCAACTACGACATCAAGGGCAAGACCCTCGTCTTCATGGGCGACTGCAAGAACAACGTTGCTCGCTCCCTCATGGTTGTCTGCTCCAAGCTTGGCATGAACTTCGTGGCCTGCGGCCCCGAGGAGTGCATGCCCGCTGACGACGTCATCGAGGCCTGCAAGCCCATCGCCGAGGCCAACGGCTGCACCATCAAGCTGACCACCGACGTCAAGGACGGCGTCACCGGTGCCGACGTTATCTACACCGACGTGTGGGTCTCCATGGGCGAGCCTGACGAGGTCTGGGCCGAGCGCATCGCTCAGCTCACCCCGTATCGTGTCACCTCCGAGGTCATGGCTATGGCCAACCCGGGCGCCATCTTCCTGCACTGCCTGCCCAGCTTCCACGATACCAACACCACGATTGGCGCCGAGAAGTGCGAGCAGTTCGGCATCACCGAGCAGGAGGTCACCGACGAGGTCTTCGAGAGCCCCGCTTCCAAGGTCTTCGACGAGGCCGAGAACCGCATGCACACCATTAAGGCTGTCATGTACGCCACGCTCAAGTAAGAGCATCTAGCATCCTGCTCGGGGTGTATTACAGCACACCCCGAGCGGTTTTATCTGGTAAAAATCTCGCATCAAGCGGCAGGCACGGCACGGAAGAGCCGCTTCGGGCGAGATCAGTAAATGATTTATGAAGGGGGGATGAGAACTATGACTGAGACCGCTAAGAAAAAGCGCGGTATGCCTTCATCGTTCACCATTCTTCTTGCTCTGCTGGCAATTGTTGCAGTAATTACCGTTATCGTCTCCGGCACGTCCGGCGGCGCGGTTACTGCCGCCCGTCTGAGCGATTTCTGCACCGCCCCGATTAAGGGCTTCGCTGACGCTCTGCCCGTCTGCCTCTTCGTTATGATCCTGGGCGGCTTCCTCGGCATGATGACCGAGACCGGCGCTCTGGACAACGGCATCGCCGTCCTGGTGCAGAAGCTTAAGGGCAACGAGATCATGCTCATTCCCGTGCTGATGCTCATCTTCTCCCTCGGTGGTACCACCTATGGTATGTGCGAGGAGACCGTTCCCTTCTACGCCCTGCTTGCCGCTACCATGATGGCTGCCGGCTTCGACCCGATGGTCGGTGCCGCTACCGTCCTGCTCGGCGCTGGCTGCGGCTGCCTGGGCTCCACGGTTAACCCGTTCGCCGTCGGCGCTGCCGTCGACGCTCTGACCGGCGTTGGCATTGAGGTCAACCAGTCCATCATCATCGGCCTCGGTGCCGTCCTGTGGATTGTTACCACTGCCATGTCCATCTTCTTCGTCATGAGCTATGCCAAGAAGGTCAAGGCTGACAAGGGTTCCACCATCCTGTCGATGCAGGAGCTCAAGGACGCCGAAGAGGCTCACGGCAAGGCTGCTTCCGAGGTTCACAATGAGGTCAAGCTCACCGGTCGTCAGAAGGGTGTTCTGATCGCCTTTGCCTTCACCTTCGTCGTCATGATCGTCGGCTTCATTCCGCTGGCCGACCTCAACGAGGGCGTCGCCAACTTCTTCGACGCTGGCGCTGTCTACGACGCCGACGGTAACGCCGTCGTCCAGGGCTGGTCTGCCCTGATCACCGGCCTACCCATTGGCCAGTGGTACTTCGATGAGGCTTCCACCTGGTTCTTCCTCATGGCCGTCCTGATCGGTATCATCGGTGGCCTGTCCGAGAAGCAGATCGTTAACACCTTCATCACCGGCGCTGCCGACATGATGTCCGTTGTTCTCGTCATCGCCCTCGCCCGTGGTATCTCCGTCCTCATGGCTAACACCGGCCTCGACGTCTACGTCCTCGACGCTGCCGCCAATGCCCTGGCTGGCCTGTCCGGCGTGATCTTCGCTCCCATGAGCTTCCTGGTCTACTTCGGCCTGTCCTTCCTGATCCCCTCGACCTCTGGTATGGCTACCGTCTCCATGCCTATCATGGGACCGCTGGCTGTTAAGCTCGGCTTCTCGCCCGAGGTCATGGTCATGATCTTCTCCTCTGCCATCGGCGTTGTGAACCTGTTCACCCCGACCTCCGGCGCCATCATGGGCGGTCTCGCCCTGGCCAAGATCGAGTGGACGACCTGGCTCAAGTTTGCCCTTAAGCTCATCGTCGCTCTCTCCGTCGTCTGCGCCATCATCCTGACCGTCGCTTGCGTGATGCTCTAAGTACCCAACGGGTACCCCACGGAAACCTTGACGATCCTGTAAAGGATCACCTGGTCATCGTCTGTCCGGTGGGGTCAACCCACCGGTAGACTCCTACCTTTAGCCCCCTCCCGTTCCGTGCGCGGGAGGGGGCGCTCTCATGTTGCGCACCGCCCAGAACGACAATTTGTCATTCAAAAGGCAAGGCATGACCAGAAGGTCTATGCCTTGCCTTTTTCATGCCAACTTGTACGTTTTGGACGTCGCTCGCTGACTTATGCTCAACCTGCGACGTTCCCCTTGTTGGTGCAGGGGGAAGCTTGCTCGCTCTGGTGCCCGTTCGCTGGCTTCGGCTCTGCCTGCGATGTTTTCATTGTTGGTGCTGAGTGACTTGTTCCCCGTTCCAAACGAGCTGCCCCGGGTCCCCGGTGGTTGTGGTGAGCGTGTTTGGTTGGTGCCTGTTGATGGTCTGGGTATCGGGGAGGGCGGGCTCCGTTATAATCGCCTAGGACATTAAATGGAAACGGGACGGGAGCCACACATGCGCCAGGGTTTCGACAACGCGAAGTACATCGAGCTGCAGGCTGCTCACATTAAGGAGCGCATCTCGCAGTTTGGTGGCAAGCTCTATTTGGAGTTTGGCGGCAAGCTGTTTGACGACTATCATGCGAGTCGCGTGCTGCCGGGTTTTGAGCCGGACAGCAAGTTCCGCATGCTCAAGAGCATTGCCGACGACGTCGAGGTCATCATCGCAATCAATGCAAACCATATCGAGAAGAACAAGGCCCGTGGCGACCTGGGCATTACCTATGACGAGGACGTCTTGCGCCTGGTCGACCTGTTCCGCGGCAACGGTTTTGCTGTCGCGGCCGTGGTTATCACGCAGTATGCCGGTCAGCCCGCTGCCGACGTCTTCCGCAATCGTCTGAATGCACTCGGCATTCCCGCCAAGCTGCACTATCCCATTGAGGGCTATCCGCACGACGTCGATCTGATCGTTTCTGACGAAGGCTACGGCAAGAACGAGTTCGTCGAGACCACGCGTCCGCTCGTTGTCGTGACGGCGCCCGGCCCTGGCTCGGGCAAGCTCGCCACCTGCCTCTCACAGCTGTATCACGAGCATAAGCACGGCACCGCCGCCGGTTATGCCAAGTTTGAGACCTTCCCGGTCTGGAATCTTCCCCTGACGCATCCGGTCAATATTGCCTACGAGGCCGCCACGGCGGACCTCGACGATGCCAACATCATCGATTCCTTTCACCTTGAGGCCTACAACAAGACCACGGTCAACTACAACCGCGACGTCGAGGCCTTCCCGGTGGTCCGTGCCCTGATGGAAAAGATCCTAGGCAAGAGCCCCTACCAGAGTCCCACGGACATGGGCGTCAATATGGTCGGCTTTGCCATCACCGATGACGATGCCTGCCGCGACGCTTCCAAGATGGAGATCGTCCGCCGCTACTTTACCGCGGTCGAAAATGTGCGCCGTACCGGTGTGGGCGATGAGCAAGTCGACCGTCTCAAGATTATTATGAAGAAGGCCGGCATCGATAAGAACTACTCACCGGCGCGCTCGGCGGCCCTAACCAGGGAGCAGCTGACGGGTGGTCCCGTGGGCGCCATGGTCATGCCGGACGGTTCCGTGGTGACCGGTAAGACCTCCACGCGCCTGGGCGCCGCAAGTTCGCTCATTATGAACGCTCTCAAGCATGTTTCGGGCGTCGACCTTGAGCTTGAAGTCATCAGCGACGAGGCGATCGAGCCCATCAGCAAGCTCAAGACGCATTTCCTGGGCAGCAAAAACCCGCGCCTTCACACCGACGAGACGCTTATGGCGCTGTCGATCACCTCGGCTACGAGCGAGACGGCCGCTCGTGTCCTTTCGGGCCTGGAGCAGCTGCGCGGTTGCGATGCCTTCTTTAGCGTGATTATCTCGCCGACGGACGAGACGGTGTTGCGTAAACTGGGCATCAACGTGTGCTGCGAGCCCAAGTTTGAGCGTCGTGGTTTCTTCCATCGCTAAGTTTGAAGTACCGCGGTAATTGCATCGCATTTTGGCCGTATCGGGTTAGCGCCCAGTACGGCTTTTTGATCAATAAAGCGTCTATTTCGGCGAAAAATAGCCGTTTACCTGCCTAAAAACAATTTGGGCGGTATACAATAATCGTAACTGTTTCATCCTTAGCGGGATGCCGCATGATGGATATTACCTGCCATCGTGAGGTGTGTCGGTCGTGCACGGCGCGCTGGATGCTCGTGCTCGGTTAGAGGAGGCTGCCATGGCGGGCAAGGGTCGTGCGAGTGTCAACGATATGAAGCGTGTCGAAGTGCTGGTGTTGATGGAGATTGCCCAGCAATCCGAAAGTGGCGGGACATATGGCTTCTCGCGCAAAACGCTTGCGGAGCACGTTGGAGTGTCTCCGTATCGAGCCCGCGCCGCAATTGAGCGCTTGGATTCTGACGGTTTGATCGAGGTCGTTTCGCGTTATAGCGAGGATGGCGGCCAGCTTGCAAATGGTATTTGCCTTACCGAGCGTGGCGGGTGGTATCTGAAAGGCATCCGCGCGGGTATGCTCGTTCGGGATATGCTCAGGGACGAGCTTGCCGATCGGTAACGTTCTGCCGCCTAAGATGTTGTTACGCCGCTCGGGTCCCGGGCGGCGTTTTGTTTCGAGATGGAGAAATGCAAGCACTTTGGTGAAAAATGGCGAACTGCTTCTTTCTCGAGTATTACAATGAAGACCCGTAAGATGTGTATGGACAACTTCTACGGGAAGCGCAGGTAATTCAATATGACTAAGCATGTGTTTGTGACCGGCGGCGTGGTTTCGTCTTTGGGCAAGGGCATTACCGCGGCATCGCTGGGCCGTTTGCTCAAGTCGCGCGGCTACAAGGTGACGATGCAGAAGGCCGACCCGTATCTGAACGTCGACCCCGGTACCATGAGCCCGTTCCAGCACGGTGAGGTCTTTGTGACCGAGGACGGCTACGAGTCCGATCTGGACCTGGGCCACTACGAGCGCTTTATTGACGAGAACCTGACCCGCGATTCTAACTTTACGACGGGCGCCATTTACAAGAGCCTGATTGCCCGCGAGCGTCGCGGTGACTTTTTGGGCGGTACCGTCCAGGTGATCCCGCACGTCACCAATGCTATCAAGGACAAATTCCGCCGCATTGAGGAGCAGACTGGCTCCGACGTTGTCATTACCGAGCTGGGTGGCACGATCGGCGACATCGAGTCGCAGCCGTTCGTGGAGGCTATCCGCCAGTACCGCAAGGAGGCCGGTCCCGAGAACGTCTGCTACATCCACGTATCGCTCGTTCCCTATATCGCCGCCGCCCACGAGGTTAAGACCAAGCCCACGCAGCACTCCGTCAAGGAGCTGCGCAGCTTTGGTATCCAGCCCGACATTATTGTGCTGCGCTCCGATCACCATATTGATGACGCTATCCGCGGCAAGATCGCGAGTTTCTGCGACGTCGACACCGACTGTGTCTTTACCAACGAGGATTGCGCGAGCATTTACGACGTGCCGCAGCTGCTCGCGGAGCAGGACTTTGACCTGCGCATTTGCGAGCGCCTTGGCCTCGATCCGCGCGAGCGCGATATGAGCGCATGGAATGAGTTCCTGCGCAAGCAAAACCATGCCAACCATCACGCCGATAAGGTTAAGGTTGCCGTCGTGGGAAAGTACACCCAGCTTCCCGATGCATATCTGTCGGTTATCGAGGCCCTGCATCACGCGGGCGTTTTCTACGATCGTCACGTAGATGTGCAGCTGGTCGATGGTGAGAGCCTCGATGCCGAAAACGTCAATGAGGTTCTGGGCGACGCATCGGGCATCCTGGTTCCCGGCGGCTTTGGCAAGCGCGCCCTGGAGGGCAAGATCCTTGCTGCCGAGTTTGCTCGCGAGCACAAGATTCCGTATCTGGGCATTTGCCTGGGTATGCAGGTTGCCGTGTGCGAGTTCGCCCGCAACGTTGTCGGCCTTGCCGGTGCCAGCTCCTCCGAGTTTGATCCGGACGGTCCGTTTAGCGTAATCGACCTGATGAGCTCGCAGGAGGACGTGACCGAGAAGGGCGGCACCATGCGCCTGGGCGCCTATCCATGCAAGCTCGCTGCCGATACCCTCGCGCGTGAGGCGTATGGCGAGGAGCTTGTCTACGAGCGCCACCGTCACCGTTTTGAGTTCAACAATGCCTTCCGCGATCAGCTCGAGGACGCCGGTCTTGTCATCTCGGGCCTTTCACCCGACGAGCGTCTGGTCGAGATGGTCGAGCTGCCGCGCGACGTGCACCCGTGGTACGTGGCCACTCAGGCCCACCCCGAGTTCAAGAGCCGCCCCACCAATCCTCAGCCGCTGTTCCGTGAGTTCGTGCGCGCCTCGATTGGCCAGCATGAGGGTGTCGATCGCCTACAGGTGACGCCCATGAATCGTGCGACGGACTAAGGTTGCCGTCGAACAGGGAACATATCGAAGAAGCTCCTTCGTCGCTCGCTGTGGCGGCGGGGGAGTTTCTTGATTACCTTGCAGTCGAGCGGGGTTTGGCGCGCAACACGATTGCCGCCTATCGCCGAGACTTGACGACCTACTGTGCCTATCTGGAGCGGACGGGCATTGCATCCTTTGAGGACGTGAGCCGGCGGGTCGTCGAGGACTTTATCGCCGATCGGCGCGACGGGGGCTATTCCGATGCCTCGGTGGAGCGCGCGCTCGCGGCCGTCAAAGGTCTGCATGCCTTTCTGGTGCGCGATGGGGCCGTGGCCCAAAATCCCACGGCGGCATTGCGCTTGCCAAAAAAGGCCGAGCGCCTGCCGGAGTGCCTTTCGGTGGAGGATGTTTCAGCGCTGCTTGACCAGGATTTTCCCGATGGAGAGATGGGCCTGCGCGATCGCGCCATCTTGGAAGTGCTGTATGGGTGCGGCCTGCGCGTGAGCGAGCTGGTGGGGCTCGATGTGAGTGATATCCATGTCGATGACGGCTTTGTGCTGGTTCGCGGCAAGGGCTCCAAGGAGCGTCTGGCCCCTTTGGTGGGAAGTGCGGCGCGTGCCCTGACACGCTATATATGTGATGGGCGCCGACTTCTGGCGGCTCATGCTCGTGGGACAGAGACGCCGGCGGTCTTTTTAAACAAGAACGGCGGGCGTCTGTCGCGTCAGGGTGTTCACGTCATATGCGAGCGCTACGGACGCCAGGTGGGGTTGGTGGGACTCCATCCGCACACGTTGCGCCACTCCTTTGCCACCCATATGCTCGCGGGCGGCGCGGACCTTCGCGTGCTGCAGGAGATCTTGGGACACGCCGATATATCGACAACGCAGGTCTACACGCATGTCGATCGTACGCAGCTGACTGAGGTTTACCTGGCGGCCCACCCGCTGGCACATCGCTAATACGCTGCTGAGCTGCGATTACATGCTATCCGAGGACGGACCCCCGATTGCTGGAACGTGCTGTTGCGCACGTTTTGGCAATCGGGGGGGGTCCGTCCCATTTTGCGCCACCGGCCAATGGCACGGCGGGGTGCACATGCCGCGCGTGGGAGAGTTTGGGGGCGATGTGAACGGCATGTAAAGGGACATAAAAATCGCCTCAAGGTCAACTTGAAGGTTGAGGTTGAAAGGCGGGGTGCTACAGGTGGCATCCCGCCTTTGCGTTAAACACAACATATTGTGTTTTCGAACATATGCTCGGGGGTGGCGCCCAATAGTTAGGGGGTGGAGTAGTGGGGTGGGGTGGGGGAAGGAGTGGGGAAAGGTGTTGAAAAATGGGGCGGTTCCCCATATTATTAATGACGTCGACAGGCGGGGTGGTTCCCCGCGTACGTGCCATCTGAGTAACCGAGGGGAGGGCGCACATGGGAATGACTGGTGCATACGAGCGCAATCTCGATGCAAAAGGTCGTCTGTCCCTGCCTGCACCCCTTCGCGAGGAACTTGGAGAGCACGTTCGCGTGTTCAAAGCCCTGGATGTCGATGCTCTGTACGTGTTCTCTGCCGAGGCCTTCGATAAGTGGGTCGAAGGACTCTTCGCGGGTCGTGAGGGCCACGAGGGTTTTAACCCGCGTGACATCAACGACCAGAAGCTCATGAGGGCGATCAACAAGCGCACCACGTCGATGGATGTGGACAGCGCCGGTCGTATCGGTCTTTCTGAGTCTCTCCGCAAGCAGGCGAACCTTGACCGCGAGGTCACGGTTGTGGGCAACTACGACCACCTTGAGGTTTGGGACCGCGCCGCGGCCGATGAGGACGATGACGACGAGGCTCTGCTTGACCTCTTCTTCTCGTAAGGGCAAGGCACGAGTAACGGATGGAGCGTGGGATCTTGACACAAGAATATCGGCATGAACCTGTCATGCTCGGCGAAGTGCTTGAGTCGCTGCAGCTCAAGAGCGGCTCCGTTGTCTGCGATTGCACCCTTGGCGGTGCCGGTCATTCGGTAAAGATGGCCGCGCAGGTGGGGGAGACGGGCCTTTTGCTCGGCGTCGATCAGGACGACATGGCCCTCGAGGCCGCTGGTGCCCGTCTGGACCGCGAGGTTCCCGGCGTCCCGCACCAGCTGCTGAAGGGCAACTTCGGCGACTTGGACGAGCTGCTTTGCTCGGCCGAGGTGCCCGGGGTCGATGGCTTCCTGTTTGACTTGGGCGTTTCGTCACCGCAACTCGATATCCCTGGCAGGGGCTTTTCGTATAACGAAGATGCCCCATTGGACATGCGGATGGATCCGGGTAACAACACCCTAAACGCAGCTGAGGTCATCAACACCTATAACGAACACGACCTCGCCCGGATTCTACGCGTCTACGGCGAAGAGAAGTTCGCCTCGCAGATTGCGCGCGAGATTGTGCGCCGTCGCGAGCAAGAACCGATCGAAACTACAGGCCAATTTGTCGAGATCATCAAGGCTGGCATTCCGGCTGCCGCTCGTCGGCATGGTGGGCACCCGGCCAAGAAGAGCTTCCAGGCCATTCGCATCGAGGTCAACCACGAGCTCGATGTGCTCGAGAGGGGGCTTGATGCCGCCACCAGGTGGCTCAACCCGGGCGGACGCATCTGCGTCATCTCGTATCACTCGCTCGAGGACCGTATCGTAAAGAACCACTTTAAGGAGATGAGCCAGGGGTGCACGTGCCCGCCGGAGATTCCGGTGTGCGTGTGTGGCAACGTGCCGATACTCAAGGTCATCACCCGCAAACCCTTGGTTGCCCAACCCGATGAGGTTGCGCGCAACCCTCGGGCGAGATCAGCCAAAATCCGCGTGGCGCAGCGCCTGTAGGCGCGACCGCGCGAAATTGGACCTCCCGCTCGCACCATAAACGAAGCTTAAACACACTACCAACGTACTCGGGATGGGAGGCGGCATATCATGGGCTATAACACCTCAAACGCAGCACTCGCCTATGATATGAACGCCATGCCCGCCTACCGCGAGGCACCGCAGGCGCCCGTTGCCCCTCGTGAGCAACGCACGCCGCGTTTTGATGTCTACACGGGCGCGGGCCGTCAGGCAAACCAGGCGGTAAGCCCGGTTTTCATGAGCGTTCTTAAAACGGTTTGCATCATCGCGGCTGTCTTCATGACGATTGGTGTCGCCCGCGTGGCACTTGCCGGTGTCACGGCCCAGGTGCTCAACGGCAACGCAGAGCTTGCCAGCACGCTCGAGAAGGCGACCGACGAGAGTTCTAACCTTGAGGTCATGCATTCGGTCTATGGTGCCGACACGCGTATTCGCGATCTTGCGGGCGCCTATGGCATGGTGGAGCCCAGCGAGAGCGTTACGCTTGACTTTTCGCAGGATGCAGCCGCGGGCGCTAGCTCGACTGCGGCCGCTCAGTAAATAAGACGGTAGCTGAGTATGACAAATGACTATCGCCGCGGTTCCGACGGGGACCACGGGTCTGGACGTCCCTCCTCGCGGGGACGTTCTGGTTATCAAGGAACGGGTCGGCCATCTTACAACGCGGGGCCGTCCTATGGCAACGACCCTGCGTCGCGTCTTCGTGGCTCGGGCGGACCTCGGGTACGCAATACGGGCGCGCGCAAGGGGTCGTCGTCTGAATGGGTTACGGGAACGCCGCTGCCTCGCCGCGATGTCGTTATGGGCTGTATCGGGGTTGGCCTTGCCGCGGGCGTCTTCCGTCTTGCCGAATACCAGATCGTGAATGCTGACAAGCTGCGCGAGCGCGCGGACGCGCGTCGCCTGCTCTCACAGACGCTCTATGCCAAACGTGGCACTATCTACGACCGCAACGGCAACGTGCTGACGTCGTCGGTCGAATGCCGCAATGTCGCCGTGAACCCTCAGCTTGTCGAGGACGTCGACAAGACGGTCTCGGCGCTGGTCAAGGCTACCGGTATCGATAAAAAGACCTGCCGCAAGCTGGTGCTGTCTGATGGTTCCTGGGTGTATATCAAGCGCCAGGTCGACGAGGATGACGCTGCCGCCCTGGAAAAGAAGAATCTACCCGGCGTGCTCTTTGAGCAGGCGATGAAGCGGGTTTACCCGTATGGAAACCTGGCTTCTCAGCTGCTGGGCGTCGTGAACGTGGACAACGCTGGCCTGACGGGACTCGAAAAACAATACGATGAGCTTCTGACCGGAACGAATGGCTCTCTTGTGCGCGAGCGCGCAAGAGATGGCGGCTACATCGCGGGCGGTGCCTATAAAAAGGTTGCCGCGATCGATGGCGTGGATATCGTGACGACGATCGACGTCAACATTCAGCGCGCCGCGGAAGATGCCTTGGCCGAGGCGGTCGAGAAGACGAAGGCCAAAAACGGGTCGGCCCTGGTGACCGACCCGACGACTGGAGAGATCCTGGCCGCCTGCTCGTATCCGACCTACGACCAGACCAATTTGGAAAACGCCAAGACCGAGGACATGAACCTTCGTCTGGTGACGGATGCCTACGAGCCCGGCTCGGTCTTTAAGACGCTGGTTGCGGGCGCCGGATTTGATTTGGGCGTTGTGCGCCCGAGCACATCGTTTGAGGTTCCCGCGAGTATCAAGGTGGGCGACGATACCGTTACCGATGCCGACAAGCGTGACTACACCATGACAATGGACGTACGTGAGATGATGCGCCGTTCGTCCAATGTCGGTTTTGTCCTGGTGGGGCGCAAGATCGGTGCCGATGATTTTGCCACCTATGTGGACAAGTGGGGTATCGGTCATAGCTCCGGTGTCGATTTTCCGGGTGAGAGTCTGGGCATCGTCAAGGAGCGCGACCAGTACGATGGTGCCACCTTGGGTGCTATGAGCTTTGGCCAGGCGCTGTCCGTCTCGCCGATTGAGGTCGCACGTGCCGTGGGCGGCATCGCGAACGGCGGCGTGATGGTGACTCCGCACTTCTATAAGTCGAGCAAGGGCGATGAAAAGGATTGGGGCGAGGGGGATCGCGCGATTTCCGAGGAGGCCGCCTCGCAGGTGACATCGTGTATGCAGACGGTCGTTGCCGAGGGAACGGGCGTTGGCGGCGCGGTGGACGGCTACGACGTGGCGGGCAAGACCGGTACGGCCGAGCGCGCCGATGAGAACGGCGGCTACCTCAAAGAGAACTACATGTCGTCTTTTATGGGGTTTGCCCCGGCGCAGTCGCCCAAGGTCCTGTGCTATATCACCCTTGACGGAACCCCGTCAGGCTCCGATGCCGCCGCAGTGCCGTTCCAGTCCATTATGGCCAGTGCGCTTGACGTGTTGGGTGTCCCGCGCACCAAGTAGGGGGTTACTATCTATGAAATGGCCAGTCGGTTAATCCGGGTTGTTCACACGCCCTGCACCACGCGTAGGCGGCGCTGGGATACAATACGCCGATAGCATTATTAGGTTTACAGGGGAGCTGCAATGATAGAGATCGCCGTCAACAATCTCGCGGCCGCAACAGGGGCCCGAACCGTGACGGGAGAAGCCGATCGGGTATGCCGCGGTTGCGTTATCGACTCGCGCCAGGTTGAGGAGGGCACGATATTCGTCGCCTTCCCGGGTGAAAAGGTCGACGGCAACGACTTTGCTTCCCGTGCCATCGAGTCGGGTGCCGGCGCCGTAGTGATGACGCGCGAGCCCGATGCCGAGCTGCTTTCGCTGGCCCATGAGAAGGGCTGCGCCATCCTGCATACCGATGACCCCGAGGAGTTTTTGCTGCGCCTGGCTCACGCTTATCGTTTGGAGCTTGGCTGCCTGGTAATTGGCATTACCGGCTCTATCGGCAAGACGACAACCAAGGACGTGCTCGCCGCGGTGCTCGCCAAGCGCTATCGCGTTTGGGCAACCAAGGGTAACTACAACAACCTGATCGGTATGCCGCTCACGGTGCTGGCGGCCCCTGCCGACACCGAGGTTCTGGTGCTCGAGATGGGCATGAACCATTTCCACGAGATTGAGCGCATGTCTCAGTCCGCCAATCCCAACCTTGCCATTGTGACCAAGATCGGCACCTCCCATATCGGTATTCTGGGCAGTCGCGAGAATATCGCTCGTGCCAAATCCGAGATTGTTGGCGGCATGTGCGCCGCCGGAGACCTTCTCCCGTTGCTGGTTTTGGGTGGTGAGGACGACTTTACTCCGTTCATCCGCGACACCTTTGCCGCGCCTGCGGGCGTCGACGTGATGCTTGCGGGCGTCTCGGACGACGATGAGGTCCGTGCGTGCGACATTCGCATTGATGACGAGGGACGCCCGGTCTTTACGCTCGATTTTGGCTTGGGCGAGACTATCGACACACTGCTTGCCATTCCCGGCGCGCAGTCCGTTCCCAATGCCGTCAAGGCCGCGGCGGTTGCCTATCGTCTTGGCGTGACGCCCGAGCAGATCGATGCCGCCTTTAGGGGTCTTACGATTACCGGGCATCGCCAGGAAATCAAGCGCGCCAAGAGCGGCGCTCGCGTCATCGACGACTCATATAACGCCAGTGCCGAATCGATGGCAGCCGGCCTCGACCTGCTGTGTTCGCTTTCGTGCACGGGTTCGCGCATGGCGGTTCTGGGCGAGATGGGCGAGATGGGCGACGAGGCTCCTCGCATGCATGAGCTGGTGGGCGCCTATGCGGCGGCCAAGAAGCTCGATATGCTCGCATGTGTCGGCGGTGAGCTTGCCCAGCGTATGGCCGAGGCCGCGCGCATGATGGGTATGGATGAGGACCGCATTCAGGTGTTCTCCGACTATCAGCAGGTGCTCGACCGTATGGGCGGCGCTCTTGAGCAGCATGATGTCGTGCTGGTCAAGGGCTCACGCTTCGTTGAGCTCGATCGCTTTGTGGAAGGTGTGTGCTAGTCCATGTTCGGCAATCCTTCGTATCCTACGTACCAGGCATTTTTGGGATTGGGCATCGCCGCCGTCATCGCGATGCTGCTTATGCCGTGGTGGATTAAGCTCCTGAAGGTCGAGGGCATCGGCCAGCAGGTTCGCGCCGATGGCCCCAAGCGTCACCTGATTAAGCAGGGCACGCCCACCATGGGTGGCGTCATCATCCTGGTTGCCGTTTCGCTGACCTGCCTTTTGATGGGAAAGCTCACCACCGAGCTCGTGCTTGTGCTGCTCGCCACGCTGGCAACCGGCGTTCTTGGCCTCATCGACGACCTGACTTCTGTCACGCACGGCCGCTCGCTCGGCCTGACGCCTCACGCCAAGATGATTGGCCTTACCCTCATCTGCGTTACCTTTACCGTGCTTGCTGTCAACTGGTGCGGCGTCGCCCCCGAGATTCGTTTCCCCGGTGGCCTGACGATCGACCTTGGTGTGCTCTCGACCACCATTTGCGGCCTCTCTTTTCCGTGGCTCTACCTTGTCTTTTGCTGGCTGATGATCGCGGGCCTTTCCAACGCCGTAAACCTCACCGACGGCTTGGACGGTCTTGCCGGCGGCACCTCCATGATCGCCATGCTGGCCATGGCTGCCATGGCGTTTTTGCACGGCGATGTGAACCTGTCCATCTTCTGCACGGCGTGCGCCGGCGCCTGCCTGGGCTTTTTGTGGTTCAATTGCTATCCGGCGAGCATCTTTATGGGCGATACCGGCTCGCTTGCCCTGGGTGCCGCTTTTGCCTGCACCTCCATCATGACCAACACCGAGGTCGTTTCCCTCATCATCGGCGGTCTGTTTATCGTCGAGACCCTGTCGGTCATGATCCAGGTTGTCTATTTCCACTTTACGCACAAGCGCGTCTTCCTTATGGCGCCCATTCATCATCATTTCGAAAAGAAGGGCTGGGCCGAGACCAAGGTCGTCATCCGTTTTTGGATTGTCGCTGCGGCCTTCGGAGCCCTGGGCCTCGCTTTGTTCTTCCAGTTGGGATAGTGGTCTTTCATGCCTCTTGCTGATGTCTTTAGCCTGCTCGTTTTGGGCCAGGGTAAGTCCGGTCTTGATGTCGCTCGCTGGGCGCTTGCACATCCCGAGCGTGTGAGTGCCGTTACCGTTTACGGTGGCGGCACGTCCGAGCCCAACGATGTCACGCGCTCGCTCGAGGCACACGGGGCATCGTTTGTCTACGGAACCGAGCAGGTTGAGGGCGCGTTTGATGTATGCGTGACGTGTCCGGGCATCTCGGAGTTCTCGGCATTCTTTAAGGCTGGCCGTGATCACGCTGCCCAGATTATGGGTGAGCCCGAGTTTGCCTACCGTCTGTCTCCCCAAAATTGGATTGCCATTACGGGCACCAACGGCAAGACGACAACCACGTCACTGACCGATTACCTGCTTAAGGCAGCGGGCGAGGCGAGCGTTGCTGTCGGCAACATTGGCGAGCCTCCGGTGAACGAGATCGATGGCCGTGCGCATAACGAGTGGTTTGTGGCGGAGCTTTCGAGTTATCAGATCGCAACGACCCAGGAGCTTCACCCCCGTGTGGCGGTGCTGCTCAACATTACCCCCGACCATCTGGGCTGGCATAAGAGCCATAAGAACTATGCGCTCGCCAAGATTAAGCTCTTCGAGAATATGGTCGACGATGACCTGGTGATTGTTGACGTCGAGGATGCCGGTATCCACGAGTTCGATGAGTACATCTATGTTCCGGGCCGTCGCATCTGCAAGGTTGCTTTTGACGAGCCTGCGGGCGAGGACGCCGCATTTGTGCGCGATGGCAAGATGGTCGTTCGCCTGAAGGGCGTCGAGACCCCGCTCGTCGATACGTCCGAGCTTAAGATTTCGGGCCATCACAATGTAATCAATGCCCTGTGTGCTGCCACGGCGGCCCTGACGGTCGGCGCCGATGTTGACGGCGTGTGTCGCGGCCTGGTCTCGTTCCAGCCGCTGGAGCACCGCGTTGAGCCCTGTGGCGAGATCGATGGCGTGCGCTATGTTAACGATTCCAAGGCAACGAACACCGATGCGGTCGAAAAGGCCCTGACGGCGTTTCCCGATGACGATGTGATCTTGCTGCTCGGCGGTCACGATAAGGGCACGCCGCTCGAGTCCTTTGCCCGCGTTGTGATGGATAACGTTCGCTCGGTGGTCTGCTTTGGCGACGCGCGCGAGCGCTTTACCGCCGCTATGGACGAGGCGGATGTCGACGGTGATGTCGATATCGCCCAGGCCGACGACCTGCGCGATGCCGTGGACGTTGCCCGTTCGCTCTCGAGCCGCGGCGATGTGATCTTACTGTCGCCCGCCTGCTCTTCGTTCGATGAGTTCTCGGGCTACGAGGAGCGCGGTCGCGTGTTTAAGGACTATGTGGCCCAGCTTGCCGCTGCGTCCAATACGCAAATGGAATAGGGGTTGCCGGTGAGAGAGGAGAGCCCCCGACAGAATATGAGGAGGCCCGACTCGGACCGTGCTTCCTCGCAGCGCAGCACGCCGCGCGCCGGTCGTCGCACGCAGGGCATCGGCGAACGTTATATCGCCGGCGTCCCCGCACGTATCATGCGACCCCGCCTGGTCTTTTTGACCTGCCTGTTCTCGCTGGTCTGTTTTGGCCTGCTTATGGTGTACTCGGCATCTTCAGTCGAGGCGCTTCACGAGAACGACTCCGCGACCTACTTTTTGTTCCGGCAGTTTATGTTCACTGTCGTCGGTGTTGCTGCCCTCGAGTTCATCGCGCGCGTTGCACCCGATAGCTGGTTTGGCGAAGGGGCGCTTAAACTTGCCCTTATCGCTATGATGATCTTGCTGCTTGCGGTGTTCCTCTTTGGTAGCGGCAGCCGTGGCGCTACGCGTTGGCTGAGCATTGCCGGCATTCAGTTTCAGCCATCGGAGTTTCTCAAGCCGTTTGCCATTGCCTATTCTGCCATCATGCTCGATCGCGTGTTTTCGCCCGGCGGTAACATCAATGAGTTCCTTAAGGGCATGGGCTTATATTTGGGCATATCGCTCGTCTTGATTTTTATTCAGCCCGACTTTGGCACCATCCTGATTATTCTGTTGACGATCATGTGCATGGCGCTCTTTGCCGGCCTTGACCCAAAATACATTATCGGTGCGATTCTTGCTGGCGCCGTCATCATCGTGATCGCTCTTGTCGTCGAGCCGTACCGTATGGTGCGCATTCAGGTTCTCTTGAACCCTTGGGCAGATGAATATGGAGACGGGTATCAGGCAACGCTCGCCATTATGGCGTTTGCTTCGGGCGGACTGTTCGGCCGCGGTATCGGCAACTCAACCATGAAGTACTCGTATTTGCCCGAGGCACACAACGACTACATCCTGGCCATCATTGGCGAGGAGGTTGGCTTTTTGGGGACGCTGCTGTTTTTCTTGGTGTTTGCGATGCTGATCTACTCGGCGTTTCGAATTGCCGAGCAGGCCGCCGATCGTCGCGGGGCGCTCATGGCTTCGGGCTCTGCGGTTATCCTCGCGGTGCAGTTTTTGATCAACGCGCTGGGTATTCTCAACGTGTTTCCTATGACGGGTAAGCCGCTGCCGTTTATCAGCTATGGCGGCTCGTCGATTATCGTGTCGCTCATGCTCGCCGGGCTTATTTTACGCGTCTCGCACGAGAGCGCTCGACGCGATGAATACGATCGTCGTCGCGATAGCTTTGCCGTTATGGACGAGAGCACTGCCGGTGTTCCTCATACGCGTGGGGAGCGCTCGTCGCGTGGCGGTTTTACCGTCTTGAACGGTTTTGCTTCGGAGTCGGATGCCCGTCCGCGCTCGGCGCCGCAGAGTCGCCCGCAACGACCGACGCCGCGCAATACGGGTGGCGGATATAATCGGATCGACTTGAATTCGGACCCGTCGGCGCGCTTGCGCACCGACGACCAGGGGTCGCGCGTACGAAGGGACTACCATGACCGATAAGATGACCGTTGCTATCGCAGCCGGCGGCACGGCGGGACATATCAACCCCGCACTCGCCTTGGCCGAGGAGCTACGTGACCGTGGCCACCACGTTGTGTTTGTGGGTCAGTCGCATAAGCTCGAGGGTCGTCTGGTTCCCGAGGCAGGGTTCGATTTTGTGCCGATTACGGTTACGGGCTTCGACCGCTCTCGCCCTTGGACGGCATTGAGCTCGCTGTGGCGTGTCTATAAGGCGAAGCGCACGCTCGGCAGCCATTTTTCTAAAGCCTGCAAGCCCGATGTCGCTATAGGTTTTGGCGCCTATGTCGAGGTCCCGCTTCTGGGCTGGTGCAAAGACGCGGGCATTCCGTATCTGCTGCACGAACAGAACTCCGTTCCGGGCCTTGCTAACAAGATGATGAGTTCGCATGCCGCCCGCGTTTGCATCTCGGTGCCGGCAGCACGTTCCGTGTTTGAGCGTGAGGGCGATCCTGACCATGTGCTCATGACCGGCAACCCCGTGCGCCGTTCTGTGATCGAGGGGGATCGGGTTCGCGGTCGCAGGGCTCTCGACGTGCCTGAGGACGCCACACTCCTGCTGGTTTTTGGCGGCTCACTTGGTGCTCAACATCTTAATGAGCGCGTGGCTTCGCTTAAAAACGAGTTGCTCTCGCGCGATAATCTCTATGTTTTGCATTCGACGGGCGCCGATGGCTTCGAGGACACCGAGCGTGCTCTTGCCCTGATGCCCGAGGAGGCGAAGCGGTATCGCGTCCAGCCCTACATCGACAATATGGGCGATATGCTGGCCGCGGCCGATTTGGTCCTCTCGCGCTCGGGCGCTTCGAGCGTTGCCGAGATCGCGGCCCTTGCCACACCTTCGGTACTGGTGCCGTATCCGCATGCGACGGCCGATCATCAGACCACCAATGCCCGCTATCTGGTCGATGCCGGTGCTGGCGTGCTCTGCGCCGATGCCGATATCGATACCCAGGCGTTTGCCGATGAGCTGCTGCATCTTATCGATGATGCGCAGGCGCGCGATGCCATGCGTCAGGCGGCTCGCGGTTTGGCCCAGGACCGCGCTGCCGTCCTTTTGGCAGACGCGGTAGAAGGATTGCGTTAGTTAGACGGGATATCGCGGGTCGCCCTCGCGCGGATGCGGTAGGTGCGGTACAGTAGACGGGTTACAGGCAGTGTTTACGCAAGGAGTACACGAGCACATGGCTGATTCCCAGACTGCAACCTCCGCGCCCGATTTCAAGAGCGCCCATTTTATCGGTATCGGTGGCGCCGGCATGAGCGGCATCGCCCTCGTCCTTCACGAACGCGGCTATGTCGTTACCGGCTCCGACCTTAAGACGTCGCGCTATATTCGCCAGCTTACCCGCGCCGGCGTGAAGGTGCATGTGGGCCATGAGGCCGCCACCATCGACGAGGTCAAGCCCGACGTCGTCGTGGTCTCTACCGCTATTCCCGAGTCCAACCCCGAGCTCGTCCGTGCGCGCGAGCTGGGTATTCCCGTGTGGCCTCGCGCCAAGATGCTCTCGGCTCTGGGCCACGGCTACACCACCGTCGCCGTCGCCGGTACTCACGGCAAGACCACGACCTCTTCGATGTGTGCCACCATGCTCGACCGCATGGGTCTGGACCCTAGCTTCCTGATCGGTGGCATTGTCGAGGGCTACGATACCAACGGCAAGAACGGCTCGGGCGACTATTTTGTCGCCGAGGCGGATGAGTCCGACAGCTCCTTCCTGTTCCTTAACCCCAATGTGGTCATCGTGACCAACGTCGAGGCCGACCATCTCGATCATTACTCGGGTATCGAGGAGATCGAGGCCACCTTCGCCAAGTTTATGAGTTTGGTGGGCGAGGACGGCACGGTCATCGTCTGTGGCGAGGACCCGCATCTGGTCGAGCTTGCCAAGTCGACGGGCCGTCATGTGCTTTCCTATGGCTTTGCCGAGACCAACGACATCGTCTGCGTGCATCCGGATGTCAAGGGCATCCAGAGCGACTTTATCGTTCGCTTTGAGGACGGCACCGAGCACGCTGTCGAGATTAAGAGCAACCCCGGTCGTCACAACATGCTCAACGCCACGGCCGTCTTGACCGTCGCCCATGTCCTAGGCCTCGATATCGACGCCGCCGCTAAGGCACTTTCGAGTTTTGAAGGCGTCCGCCGTCGCTTTACCCACGTGGGCGATATCGACGGCATCACGGTGGTTGACGATTACGGCCACCATCCCACCGAGATCAAGGCGACGCTCGCTGCTGCCTCTTCGCTGGGCTACAAACATGTCGACGTCGTGTTCCAGCCGCACCGCTATTCGCGCCTGCAGGCTCTGTGCGATGACTTTGCCGACGCATTCGCCAATGCTGACAAGCTGCTGTTGATTGACGTGTTCTCTGCCGGCGAGATGCCCATCCCGGGCGTCACGTCCAAGATGCTTGCCGATACCGTGCGCGCCAAGCATCCCGGCAAGGAGGTCGTGTACTGCTCGAGCCGTCTTGAGCTCAATGAGGAGCTCGAGAAGATGGTGGGCGAGGGCGATTTGCTGCTTACCATGGGCGCCGGCGACGTCACGACGGTCGGCCCCGAGTTCATCGAGTATCTGACTGCCAAGAAAGACGCTTAAACCCCATGGGTCTGTTTAACGCCGTCATGGCGCTTTCGGGCATGATCGATACGGACGTAATTGAGGATGAACGCCTCGCGCGCCATACGAGCTATCGTATCGGCGGCAAGGCGGACCTCTTTGTGACGTGTCACAGCTATCATGCCCTGCGTCGCGCCGTGGCGGTGCTCGATCGTGAGCAGGTGCCGTGGGTCATTATCGGCAAGGGATCTAATCTGCTTGTTGCCGATGCAGGCTATCGCGGCGCTGTCATTTCGTTGGGGCGTGAGTTCCAGCGTACGGTTGTCGCCGAAGACGGTTGTACGCTGACGGTCGGTGCGGGCGTGATATTCGCTCGCCTAGTCAACGACGCGCTGTCGCGCAGCCTTTCGGGCCTTGAGTTTGCGGTCGGTATTCCCGGCTCCGTTGGCGGCGCCGTGTCCATGAATGCCGGCACGCGAACCGAGTGGATTGGCTCGCTGGTCGAAGATGTCGTTACGTTTGACCCGAGCTACGGCATCAAGCATTACGCGGGCTCGGAGATCGCTTGGGGCTACCGTGAATGCAGCCTGCCGCGTAACGAGATCATTCTGGAGTGCGTGCTCAAGCTCAAACCTGCGCCCAAGGCCGATATCCGTGAACGTATGGAGCGGTACCTGACGCGGCGTAAGCGCACACAGCCCATGGGCTGTGCATCCTGCGGGTCGGTATTTCGCAACCCGCCCGATGCGAGCGTGGGCAAGCTTATCGAGGATTGTGGATTAAAGGGTTTTTCGGTTGGCGGCGCGGAAGTTTCGCCCGTACACGCTAATTTTATCGTTAATAACGGAACCGCCTCGGCCGATGACGTGGCCGCGGTTATCAGACATGTGCACGGAAAGGTGAGGGAGGCGTATGGCATCGAGCTCAGACCGGAAGTTAAATTCCTTGGCTTCTAGAGCATCGAAACCAACCTTCCGCCGCGCCGGAGGGCGTTCCGGCGCACCGTCTCAGCCTCAACGTAAATCCGTTATGCCTTCTAAGCCTGCTGGATCCGTGCGGCCTGCCAAGCGTCCGGCTGCCGGCTCGCAGCTTGGCGGACGCCCCACGGCCAAAAAGGTTGCTCGTTCGGCGGCACGTCCCTCGGTGACGCCCAAACCGGCGATGGGCGCCAAGCCTTCTCGCCCCATAGCGTCGCCCAAGCCCTCGTTGGGGGCAAAGGTGACGCGTCCCGGCCGCGCGCTGGGTGCATCTAAGCCACGTATGCTGACGTCGGTGTCGGCTTCCGCAAAACCGCAATCGGGCAAAAAGGGCTCTAATCCGTTGTCATCGATCGGCGCCTTGGCAAATCATGCGGCGGGTGCCGCTTCTGCCGTTAAGGGCAAGGGCAAAATCGTGGGCGGCATCCTTGCCGCTCTGGCAGTGCTTGCAGTCGTTGCCGTCGTCGTCATTAACTCTGGCCTGTTCGCCGCTACCGATATTCAGATCCAGGGCAGCGAGCATGTGACCAAGCACGATGCCATCCAGCTGATCGATCTGCCCGAGAACACGTCGCTGTTCAATGTGAATCCCGACCAGATCACCGAGGGCCTCAAGCAAAATCCGTGGGTCTCGGGCGTGGATGTTCAGCGTCAATATCCCCATACGCTCATCATCACGCCGACGGAACGCAAGGTTATCGCAATTGCCTACATTAGCTCCGACGATCTTGCATGGGCGATCGGGGACGATGACACATGGATTGCACCGCTGTCTACCTCTGTCGATGTTGACGACCAGGGCAATGTCATTACAACGGGGGAGGGTGCCAACACCCTAAACGGTATCGATGCCGCCCTGGCACTCGCTAAACATTACGGTGCCGTGCTGTTGACCGATGTCTCGGCCGATGTCGCACCGGTTTCGGGGCAAGCCGTAAATTCCAAGGCCGTCAAGGCCGGCCTGGATTACGTCCGCGGTTTCTCGAGCGAGTTCCTGGGCCAGGTCAAGGATATTTCCACGCCCTCGGTCGAGGCCATCTCGGCGAATCTCGATAACGGTATCGAGGTGTCGCTCGGAGATTCGGACGACATTGCCAAAAAGGAGCGTATCGTGACCAAGCTGCTTTCGCAGGTGGAGGGCGTGACGTATATCAACGTTCGATCTCCTGGCAACTATACGTTTAGGAACGCACCGACCTCGTAGCGTTTTCTGGCCTTTGTTGACGGGGCATACCGCGCCGTTTATCTGGTTTGTTTGGTTTTCACCGTCAATTATTTGACTGATACGTTCATAATGTGCAAACATAATACGGTTTACCTTTGCATTTACTTTCAACTTGAAGGTTAATGTGCGCAGGGGTCAACCCATGCTATGGCAATAACCTTTGTTCGGAGGACCGACATGCACGAGACAGAGATCAACAACTACCTTGCCGTCATTAAGGTGGTCGGCGTCGGCGGCGGCGGTACCAACGCGGTCAATCGAATGATCGAAGAGGGTATCCGCGGCGTCGAGTTTGTTGCCATCAACACCGATGCTCAGGCACTCGCGATCTCTGATGCCGATATCAAGGTGCACATCGGCACCGACCTGACCCGCGGCCTGGGCGCTGGCGCCAACCCCGAGGTCGGCCGTAAGGCCGCCGATGAGTCCCGCGACGACATCGCCGAGGCGCTCGCTGGCGCCGATATGGTGTTCATCACCTGCGGCGAGGGCGGCGGCACCGGTACCGGCGCTGCCCCCATCGTTGCCGATATCGCGATGAACGAGGTCGGCGCGCTGACCGTCGCCGTCGTGACCAAGCCCTTTACGTTTGAGGGCCGCAAGCGCAAGAAGAGCGCCGAAGAAGGCATTAAGACGCTTTCCGACTGCGTCGACACCATGATCGTTATCCCTAACGACAAGCTGCTCGACATCGCCGAGAAGAAGACCACCATGCTTGAGGCCTTCGCAATCGCCGATGGCGTCCTTTCCCAGGGCACCCAGGGCATCACCGACCTCATCACCGTCCCCGGTATCATCAACCTGGACTTCGCCGATGTTAAGACCATCATGAAGCAGGCCGGTACCGCCATGATGGGTATCGGTACCGCTTCTGGGGACACCCGTGCCGTCGACGCTGCCCAGCAGGCTATTTCCAGCCCGCTGCTCGAGAGCTCCATCGATGGCGCTACGCGCGTCCTGCTTTCCATTGCCGGTTCCAAGGACCTGGGTATTCAGGAGATCAGCGACGCTGCCGACGTTGTCGCCAACGCCGTCGACCCCGAGGCCAACATCATCTTCGGTACCGTTGTGGACGAGTCCCTGGGCGATCAGGTGCGTATCACCGTTATCGCTACGGGCTTCTCCGACTCCAACGTCAACCGTCAGGACGAGCTCTTCGCTGCTCAGCAGTCCCAGAGCAAGGCCGCTGCTTCTGCCGAGCCGCAGCGCACCGCTCCTGCCACGAGCCCGGCTCAGGCTGCCCCGACTCGCAACGTCGGTGGTACCGAGCTTCCCAACTTTGGTAACGACCAGTTTGAGCTTCCTGACTTCCTCAAGCGCGGCAGCTTCTAGTTCGTCTTTATCAGCGACCTGTATGGGGTGCGTCCGATTGGGCGCACCCTTTTTGTTGTGTTTTGCCTTTGTAAACGAAAGCCTCCAATCTCCTTACGTTCCCCTTACGTTTAGCCCCTACCGCTGCGGGTATCCTTTTGATGAAGTATGGCAGCCGTGTGGCACGGACTGCTGCGGCGTCGCCGCGATACTTGTGTTATTAGGAGGCTTTAGTATGGCAGCACGTGCGGACAACGTTTCGCGTGTCGACCATGATGGAGTTACGTTGGTAGAGGGCGCGACGCACGATGTTCGCTTTGCCTTTACCGAGCGCACCGGTGGTGTTTCAGAAGATGCGTACTCCTCACTCAATCTGGGCTCGCATGTTGGCGATGACCCCTTTGCCGTTCAAGAAAATCGTCGCCGCGCACTCGAGGCCTTGGGTGCCGCCGAGTGCGAGCACAACCTGCTTGTTCCCAATCAAGTACACGGTGACCATGTCGTGACGGTGACCTCGAACGGTGCTGATGATCTCGAGAACATTCGCGAGCAGATTGCCGAGGGCTGCGATGCCATCGTCTGCATGGCCCGTGAGGTACCCGTGATGCTCTGCTTTGCCGATTGCGTTCCCGTGGTGCTGGTGGCTCCCGGCGGCTTTGCCGTGGTGCACTCTGGCTGGAAGGGCACGATTGCGCGCATTTCCGCCAAGGCGTGCCAAGCGCTCTGCGAGGCGGCTGGCTGCAAGCCGGACGACATCTCTGCCTACATTGGGCCCCATATCCTGGGCGACGAGTACGAGGTGTCCCAAGAACTTATGGATCGCTTTGCCGCCGAGTTCGCGTGCATCGATGCCTCTGCTTCTCGTATGCTCGATCTTTCCGCCGCCATTCGCGAGGCGCTGATGGACGCCGGCGTCGAGGCGAGCAGCATTGTGGACACCAAGCTTTCCACCGTTCGTCAGAACGACCGCTTTTATTCCTACCGCAACGAGGGCGGCACCTGTGGGCGCCATGCTGCGATCGGCGTGATGCTATGAGAAAGATCGCATCGGTCCTGAGTGCTGCAGTGCTTACGCTCACGCTGTGTGCTTGCTCCTCGGGATCTTCCACATCTTCTATTACCGTGGCCGGCTCGACCACGTGCCTTCCCATTGCCGAGATCGCAGCCGAGGGCTTTAAGGAAGAGGCCGGCACCGATGTGCTCGTCTCCGGCCTTGGCTCCTCTGCGGGTATCGAGGCCGTCAGCAACGGCACGGCCGACATCGCCAGCTCGTCTCGTGGTCTCAATGCCGACGAACAAGACCTTGGCCTGACCCCGATCGTAATCGCGCACGACGGCATCGCAGTCATCGTGAACGACGACAACCCGGTCGACAATCTCTCGACCGAGCAGCTCCGCGATATTTACGCCGGCAAGATCACCAACTGGAAGGAAGTCGGCGGAGAGGACCTGAAGATTCAGGTTATCAACCGCGACGAGGCGTCCGGTACGCGCGAGGCCTTCCGTACCATCGTGATGGACGGCACGCCGTTCGATCGCCGCTCGGCCGTTCTTTCGGGTACGGGCCAAGTGCGCGACGTCGTGTCCCGCTCGCATGGCGCCATTGGCTACATCTCGCTGGGTTTTGTCGAGAGCCTCAACGCCACGACCTCGGTTAAGGCCGTTTCGGTCAACCACGTCGAGGCATCCGAGAAGACGGTCGCAAGTGGCGGCTATCCCATCTCGCGCGACCTTTACTTCTTTGTGAAGGGTACGCCTTCGCATCAGGCGCAGGACTACATTGACTATGTGACGTCCGAGAAGATGGACAAGCAGATTCGCGAGGCGGGCTTTATTCCCGTCACCAACGACGGAAAGGGGAGTGAGTAGCGTGGAAGCACAGGAAACCCCCCAGATTGAGCAGGAGGCTCAGACGCCCAAAAAGCGTGAGTTGGCGTTGGTGTCGCGTAGCACCTATCTCAAGGAGAAGGCGCTGCAGTGGATCTTCTTTGCCTGCGCGTTCTTGGCGGTCGTCACCGTTATCCTGATCTTTGTCTTTACCACGTACTCGGCGCTGCCCGTCTTTACCGACATCGGCCTGGCGGACTTCTTTAGCTTTACGTGGGCGCCATCCGAGGGCCACTACGGCATCATGTCGCTGCTGGCGGGCTCTGGTCTGGTGACGGTCGGTGCGCTCGCCATGGGCGTGCCCCTGGGTGTGGGCACGGCTGTATATCTGGTCGAGATCGCCAGCAAGCGCGTGCGCAGGCTCATCAGCCCCGCCGTCGACCTGCTGGCGGGCATCCCCTCCATCATCTACGGCTTCTTTGGCATGGTCATCATCCGCCCGTTTATCGCGCAGCTGACCGGCGGTCTTGGCTTTGGCGCGCTGACGGCGTGGTTCGTGCTCGCCATCATGATCGTTCCCACCATCACGACGCTCACCATCGATGCCCTCAATTCCATCCCCATGCGCATTCGCGAGGCGTCCTATGCCATGGGTGCCACCAAGTGGCAGACCATCTACAAGGTCGTGCTGCCTGCAGCCAAGCTGGGCATTGTCGATGCAATTGTCTTGGGTATGGGGCGTGCCATCGGTGAGACCATGGCCGTGCTGATGGTCGTGGGCAACGCCCCGGTCATTCCAGATAGCATCTCGAGCCCCATCTCGACGCTCACGAGCCAGATCGCACTCGACATGAGCTATTCCTCGGGCCTGCATCGCTCGGCTCTGTTTGGCATGGGCGTGGTCCTGTTTATCATCTCAGCTGCACTGGTGGGTATCGTTCGCCTGATTTCAAAGAAGAGGGGGTAGGCTATGTCCGATTCCGTTGACACGACGGTCGATGCGACATCGTCGCGCGAGCTCATCAAGCGTGCCCTTTCCCATGGCAAGAAGGGCCGCATCAACAAGGACCTGTCCAACAAGATTATGCTCGGCGTGTTTCGCGCCGCGGCCTATATCACCACCCTGGTGTTGCTCGCCATCATCGCCTACGTGGTCATCAACGGTCTTCCGCATATCTCGCTCGACTTTATCTTTGGCTGGCCGCAGGGCGTAAACGCCGAGGGTGGCATCTGGCCCACGATCGTCTCGACCATCTACGTGACGGCACTCGCCATGCTCATCTGCACGCCGGTTGCCGTCTTGGCTGCGGTCTATCTGGCCGAGTACGCCAAGCAGGGCAAGGTCGTCGACATCATTCGCTATGCTGCCGATGCCCTGGCCTCGGTGCCTTCCATCGTTATGGGCCTCTTTGGTTACGCCTTGTTCGTCGAGGCTATGGGCCTGGGTCTTTCGATGGTTTCGGCCGCCCTGGCGCTGGCGCTTCTGATGCTGCCCATCGTCATGCGCACCACCGAGGAGGCAATCCGCGCCGTTCCGCGCTATATCCGTTGGGGCGCATATGGCCTGGGCGCCACCAAGTGGCAGGTCGTCTCCAAGATCGTGCTTCCTTCTGCTTTTGGCCGCATTGCCACCGGCATCGTCCTTGCCATCGGTCGCGCCATCGGCGAGACCGCGGTGGTGCTCTACACCATGGGTCAGGCCATCAATCTGCCGATCTCGCCGCTCGATTCCGGTCGTCCCATGACCGTCCACCTCTATTTGCTTGCCAACGACGGCATCAACATGAACGCAGCCTACGGCACCGCGCTTTTGCTGATGGCGATTATTCTGGCCTTCAACCTGTTTGCGCGTTATCTGTCGCGCAAGCGCCGCTAGTTAAGGAGTCCCATGTCCGTCTATCAGTCCGCTCCCACGCCGGAGCAAGCGGCCATCACGGCCAAGGATTTCAGCTTTTGGTACGGTGACTTTCATGCGCTGACGGGGCTCGACCTCAACATCGCCAAAAACGCCATCACCTCGTTTATCGGTCCTTCGGGCTGCGGTAAATCGACGTTTTTGCGCTGCATCAACCGTATGAACGACCTTATCGAGGGCACGCGCGTCGAGGGCACTATGACGCTCGACGGCAACGATATCTATGCCGAGGGCGTCGACCCGGTCGATCTTCGTCGCCGCGTGGGCATGATTTTTCAACAGCCCAACCCGTTTCCCAAATCCATTTACGAGAATGTCGCTTTTGGCCCTCGTCTGCAGGGCGTGACTAGCAAAAGCGACCTCGACGACATCGTGGAAGAATCGCTCAAGCGCGCCAACCTCTGGAAAGAGGTATCCAATCAGCTCAACAAGGACGGTTTGGCGCTCTCGGGCGGTCAGCAGCAGCGTCTGTGCATCGCGCGCGTGCTTGCGGTGCAGCCCGATGTCCTTCTGATGGACGAGCCCTGCTCCGCCATCGACCCCACGTCCGTCTCTAAGGTCGAGGATCTGATGGCCGAGCTGGCGCCCGAGATGACGATCATCATCGTCACGCATTCTATGCAGCAGGCGGCTCGTATCAGCGACTACACCGCATTTTTCTTGCAGGAAGTTGCCGGTGAGCCCGCCACGCTCATCGAGTATGGTCAAACCGACGCGATCTTCACCAGCCCGGTGGATTCGCGGACGGAAGACTATATCACCGGCCGCTTTGGCTGATCGGCGCGACTAGTCCCAAGCCGATCGGACCTGGTCCGGTGCGTATTCACTGTGCGGGCGGCATGACCGCACCCAACTGATTGGAGTGAACCATGCGCAAACTGTTTTCCCGTCAGCTCATCGAGGCCCGTCACGAGATGCTGAGCATCTACGAGGCCGTCGATCTTGCCCTTCATGATGCCGTGAAGGCCTATGTGACCGACGACCGCAAGCTCGCCACCAAGACCAAGAAGCGCACGCTTTCGATTGATGCTCGCTGCGCCAATTTGGAGGCCGTGTGCTACAACCTGATCGCCACGCAGTCGCCGGTCGCCTCCGACTTCCGATTGCTGCAGACGATTATCTACGTCGACTTTAACCTGCAGCGCATGACCGATAAGGTTCGCCAGATCTGCCGCGCCACGCGTCACATGGTCAAGGCCGACATCTCGCTGCCCCAGGAGCTCGTCGGTACGGTTGAGGCCGAGGCCGAAGCTGTTTACCAGGTGCTGGGTTCGTCGCTTTCTGCGCTCGTCACTAACGACATGTCCATCATCTGCAACTTGGCCGTCGAGGACGAGCCGGTGCATGCGGCGTATGAGAAGTTCTTCCGCACCTTTAACCGCATGGACACCGGCGATTTTATGGACGATGACAGCAACTATGACGACCTGCGCCGCGCCATCATGGTCTCGCGCTACCTCGATCGCATCGCTTCGATCTCCATCGATGCCGCCTGCCGTCTGACCTTCCTTTTGACCGGGCAGCGCATGACAGCCGGCGATATCGCCCGCACGGACGAGGATGAGCTCGAGAGCATGCGCGTGCCTTCGGGCGAGGGCGTCATCATGAGGCCCGCCGTCGATGCACGCTATGTTGCCAAGGTGCCCGTTAACGAGGTGAGCGAGGGTCTTCGCTACCTGTTGGATCATCTTGAGGACGAGGATGATGCCGAGGACGACGAGGAATAGGGTAGCCCCGTTCGTTGAGAGATTGTAAATACCTAAGGGAGCGCGGCCTTGCGGATGCGGGGTTGCGCTCTTGCGTTAGCATGGGACTACTTGTTGTGCTGTTAGCGGAGGCGATTGGCAATGGATAACTATTTGAATGTAATGCGCGCTCGCCGCGAGCAGATACTTGAGCGTTTCTATGCCGCGCTCGATCGCGCCGGGAGGTCCCGCGATGCCGCGCGTCTGATTGCCGTGTCCAAGACCGTCGGCGTCGATGAGACCATCGTGGCCATCCAGGTGGGATACCGCCATTTTGCCGAGAACCGCCCGCAAGAGCTCGTCCGCAAACTCGCAGGTCTGGCGGAGCATCCGGAGCTGCCCGAGGTACGCTTTGATATGATCGGCAACCTTCAGACCAACAAGATTAACGCGGTGTTGGGTTCGGCCGAGCTGATTCATTCGGTTGGTTCGCTTCATTTGGCGCAGGCGATCTCGAGCCGTGCCGTTCGCAAGATCGAAGCGGGCGAGCTTTCTGCTCCCCAACAGGTGCTAATCGAGGTTAACGTAAGCGGCGAGGAGTCCAAGGGCGGCTTTTCGCCCGATGAGATTCGTGGGGCTGCCGGCGAGCTTGCGGAACTTGAGGGAATTTGTGTGCAGGGCCTTATGACTATGGCCCCTCGGGGGAACAAGGATGTGGCGCGTCGCACCTTTGCCGGGCTGCGAGAGCTGAGGGATGAGTTGGAGGCGGCGCATCCCGATCTGAGGCTGCCCGAGCTTTCTTGCGGCATGAGCGAGGACTTTGAGCCTGCCCTTGAGGAGGGCTCTACGCTCGTTCGCCTGGGCAGGGTAGTATTTAGCCCGGAGTTTGCAGTAAAATAGGGCTCTGAAGTGCGCACTGGTTTACAGAGCGCCTGCACTAAACCGTGAGAGGACACAACCATGGGCTTCCTTGACGAGATTAAAAATAAGATGCACCTGGGCGGCCAGCAGGGTTACGACCAGAGCTATGACCAGGATGACGACTACGGCTACGATGACGGCTACGATGATGGCTATCAGAACAACGGCTACAGCGGTACCTCGGGCGAGGGCTTCTATACCCAGGACGAGCCGAGTAACGGCCTGCTGGGCCAGACGCGCCGCGGTGAGGCCGAGTCGGTCGCCGTGTATACGCGCTCCGGCCAGCTGGTCGGCGATGACTCGCGTCATGCAACGACGTACAATCCGCCGTCGCGTTCTCAGGATAGTGCCGCAGGCGGCTATCGCCCCGGCGCTTACGACACGCCGTCGAGTTATGCCGAGAGCGCCCGCGCTCGTGCCGCGGCACCTGCGCCCGCTTCTGCGCCGAGCGACGCCTCGGCCTATGCAAACAACATCATTAACGCCACGCCGCAGCTGCCTGCCTATGTCCTGCGCCCTGAGAGCTATGACGATGTCGAGACCGTTGTCCGCCGCGTGCGCACCAAGCAGCCCGTTGCGCTGATTTTTGTTGGCGTTCGCACCGAGGTCGCCAAGCGTGTCCTGGACTTTAGCTATGGCTTTGCCTGCGGCCTGGGCGCTACGGTCAAAGAGGTGGGCGATCGCGTGTTTATGGTGCTGCCCGCCGGCTGCGAGGTCAAGGATTCGGACCTCAAGAAGCTGCGCGCCGACGGCTACCTTAAGTAAACCCAAGACGAGGAGATTCTCATCAACATCTACACCATTGTCCAGCTGGTCAACACGCTGTTCAACTTCTACTCCACACTTATTGTGGTCTATTGCTTTATGACGTGGATTCCCATGAAGCAGGGCGGCCTGCTGCAGGATATCGCCGCGGTGCTCGATAGCGTCTGCGGTCCGTGGCTCAACCTGTTTCGTCGGTTTATTCCGCCGATGGGCGGCGTTGATTTTTCGCCGGTCGTTGCGATTATTGCGTTGCAGTTGGTGCAGAGGCTGATTCTGCAGCTTCTTATAGGTATACTCGTATAGTACTGGCTCAGTAACTTACGTCGGGCGCCCGGCGCCAAGGCGATGATAAAGGAGAACTTGTTATGGCTATTACCCCTGCTGACATCCAGGCTCAGACTTTCTCTGAGGCCAAGCGCGGCTATGATCCCGCCGAGGTCGACGTCTTTTTGGAGACGCTGTCCTCCGAGGTTGACGCTATGCTTGCCAAGATTGTCGATCTTAAGGGTCGTCTGACTGCCACCGAGCAGCAGCTTGCCGACACGCAGGCCCAGCTTGCCCAGGCTCAGGACGCTGCCGCTCAGGCCGTTCCCGCCGCTCCTGTGGCCGCTCCCGCACCCGACTTCTCCGCTCAGGAGCGCCAGATCTCCGCTGCGCTGATTGCTGCCCAGCAGACCGCCGAGGGCATCGTCAACGATGCCAACGAGAACGCTGAGCGCATCCGCAACGAAGCCGACGCCAAGGCCCGCGAGGTCATCCGTCAGGCCCTGACCGAGAAGCAGGCCGAGCTCGAGGAGATCGACCGTCTGAAGGCTTCCCGTGAGGAGTTCAAAGCCGAGTACCTCAAGCTCATCCAGCACTTCATGGACGATGCGCAGAATTCCTTCCCGTCCGACCTTATGGCCTCCACGCCGGTCGGTTCTGCGGCTTCTCCTGCAGTGACCGTTCCCGCCGCCGAGCCGCTGCCTGTCGCTGATCCGGTTGTTCCCGTGGCTGACCCCTTCGCCCCGATCGACAACTTTGCCGCCGACGACCTGGACTAGCGCCAGAGCTACAATCTCGTGCCCTTAAGAGGAGCTCGCGCCTGCGGGCTCCTTTTTTGTGGCTGCATACGGGTTGGGAAACAAAACGCCGAGCTCTGCGTGCGATAGGGCAGAACTCGGCGAAAGGGTGAGCGGTAAAAGGTAGATTTTAGGGCATGCCCAAGAACTACTTGAGGAGGAAGTCGGAGAGGGGAATGGTACGGGCCTCGCGATGCTCGGGATCGGCGATGTGGTCGGCAGGATAGCCGCAGACGAGCATGTGATAGGGATAGACGCCCTCGGGCAGGTTGAACCGCTCTCGGGCTAGCTCGGGCTTAAAATGGCATACCCAACACGTTCCCAGGCCTTGCTCCTCGGCCTCCATCATCATTTGATCGCAAACAATCGAGGTGTCGATAGCGCTGGAGTTCATCTGGTCATAGGGGCGAACCCAAGCGTCGTCGGTAACGCTGCAAATGAGGAAGATGAGCGGAGCGCCAAAGATGGACCCATCACGAGCAAACCGAGGCTGACAAGCAGCCGCCTTCTCCAAAAGCTCGGGCGTATCCAACACCATCACACGGGCTGGATGGTTATTGCAAGCAGAAGGAGCAATACGCCCAGCCTCAACAATGACATCCACCACAGCCTGCTCCACAGCCCGATCCTCAAAAGAACGACAAGAATACCGAGCCCGAGCCAAATCCAAATACCCCATACGAGCCTCCAAAGTTAATAAAACAACCCAAAACTAAGCAAAAGGGTACCCAAAGCAACACTCAGCCAAACGTTTAAGGCGGTCCCAAAGTTTCCAATCGGGCCCCAAGGCCCTGCCAACAAAAGCCCCATCGCTTTCAAAGTATCAGCCAAAGTTTCCAATGGTGGTACGTAAGGGAGCGGGCCCGACCACTAATAACCTTTTGAACGACTCTGCTTGCAGCCGGAGTGAAAAAGGTTATTAGTGGTCGGGCCCGCGACCGCCGGGACACGTACCCCCAATTAACTGTTCTTCATGACAATCGAATCCACGACATCGGCCACATTCTCGCAGCAGTCGGCGCAGTACTCCAGGAAAGCGTAGACGTCACGCCAGGCGATGACCTCGAGCGGGTCCTTGCCATTGACGTGCAGGTTGCGCATGGCGTTGATGTAGAGCTCATCGGCCTCGGACTCAATGGTGTTGATCTGGATGACCAGCTCGCGCAGGGTCTTGGACTTGCGGTAATTAGGCAGCTCGACCATAAGGTCCTTCATGGCTCGGCAGGCGTCGGTCACCTTGTGGGCGATGACAATGGCATCGGGGTGGATGCTCTGGATGTTGGTGAAGTAGACGCGCTGCACGACGCCCTCGATACGGTCAAGCACAGTGTCGAGCGAGCAGCTCATCAGGTCCAGATCCTCGCGCTCAAGCGGGGTGATAAAGGCAGTGAGCAGGGCATCCTCGAGCTCATGGTGCTTCTTGTCGGCCGCATGCTCAATCGCATGCATCTCTTCGAGCATGCCGTGGATCTGCGCGGGATCAAAGTTCTCAAAAATCTTGATGAGCAACTCTGCGGCCTGGACAGCAAGGTCGGCGCAGGCGACGTAGTTGTCAAAGTAGAACGAATCGGGTTTCTTTGCCATGAGTGGGTCCTTTCGAGGCGAAGACGGGTGGGCGAGGTATTGCGGTCCGGATGGACGTTCGGTTTGACTAGATGAACATCATGAACAGCTTGGCCATGACAAAGCTGATAAGTCCGCAGGCGGGGAAGGTGAAGAACCAGGTGAACATCATGTCCTTGACGACACCGAAGTTGATCGCCGAGAGGCGCTTGACGGCACCGACACCCATAATGGCGCAGGTCTTGATGTGCGTGGAGGACACGGGGATGCCGGTGAGCGTGGCAAGCAGCAGGTTTGCGGCGCCCGCCAGGTCGGCGGAGAAGCCCTGGTACTTTTCGAGCTTGACCATGCTCTGACCGACAGACTTGATGATGCGCTCACCGCCCACGCTGGTGCCGATGCCCATGGTGGCCGAGCACAGCAGCATGATCCAGATGGGGATGCCGGCGTCGCCGACGCTCGTCTGTCCGCTGGCAAAGGCGACACCTAAAAAGAGCACGCCGATAAACTTTTGTCCATCTTGCGCGCCGTGCATAAAGCTCATGGCCGCGGCACTTGCGATCTGAGCATATTTAAAGAAGACATTGGCACGCCGCCTGTTGGCGGCGGCGAAAAGAATCGAGACGAGCTTGCACAGGACCCAGCCCATGACAAAGCCCAGGCCGATGGAGAGCGCCAGGCCGTAGATGACCTTCATCCACTCGTGGACGTTGACGCTGCTCGCGCCGCCGAGGGCGATAGCGGCACCGGTCAGGCCGGCGATAAGGCTGTGGCTTTGCGAGGTGGGGATGCCAAAACGCGACGCTGTGGCGCCGTAGACGACGATGGAGAACAGTGCTGCGCAGAGGCACGCGAGCGCCATGGTGCTGTTTCCGCCAAAGTCGACGATATGTGAGATGGTGTTGGCGACGCTCGCGTTAAAGTGCGTCATGATGAGCACGCCGAGGAAGTTGAATGCGGCGCTCATGAGAATGGCGGCGCGGGCGGGCATGCAGCGCGTGGTGACACAGGTCGCGATGGCGTTGGGCGCGTCGGTCCATCCATTGACGAAGATGGCGCCGAGCGCGAGGATCACGGTGACGGCAAGGACTGGGTTCGACACAATTTGGCCGAGGAAGGCTGAGAACGTTACGTCCATATATGGGCTTTCTCGAAGTTTGCAGGCACGTTACAGAAACATGATAAATCGTATCACCTCCTGCGGGTTTCTTTACCGAGTTCTGACGGGAGAAGTGAATTTTTTGGCACTAACATTGAATATTTGCCCTGTTGACCGCGGGTGTTCTTTTTGCTAGCACGCCATGAGGACACGGGCGCGCGCCCCAACATCCCAAAACCACAGCCTGTTCGCTTTACAATATGCAAACATGCGTTCGATAATAGGAGGCATGGAATATCGACAGACAGATGGTAAAACTCGACGCGTGCACAAGCAGTATGTGGACGTCGTGGCCCGCATCCTCGCGGGCGGACAAGTCGTGCCGGTTACCGTCTGCTGGGTCGACGGTCGCTGTTTTACGATCGACGAGATTGTCTCATCCACCGGTTTTGGCCTAACGGTTCACGGCATTCGTACGGCAACCTATAAGGTTCGTTTTGGTGGGCATGCGACCGAACTGTATCTGGAAGAACAGGCGCGCGAGCGACCGGATGGCTCGCAGGCCCATCTGATGCGTTGGTGGGTGTGGGCATTCGACCGTACGCTCGAGAGCGGGCGCCGCAGGTAAGAGCGCGCGGCATTCGGGTACAATGGCAGGAATCTTGTCACCTACGGCGCTGTCGCGGCGCTTTTGAGAGGACGATATTATGAACGATATCCAGGGTTATCAGAACGGCCCCATTGAGACCGGCGCAAGCCGTGCCAGGGAGATGTCGCCGCGTGCGTACAACCTTGCCATGTCTGCCCTGATCTTTTTGGGCTTTTGCGCCATGGGTGCCGGTGCTTACTTTACGAGCACCATGGCGTTCGCCCGCATGATGATGAGCGGCGCCGCCTTGCCGCTGGTCTTTGGCTCGTTTATTTTGACCATCGTCGGCATGGTCATGATGTCGGCCGCCGCGGGCAAGCAGTCTGTGGGTCTGTCCCTTGTGGGCTACGTAATCTTTGCGAGTACCTTTGGCCTGACCGCGTCGTTTGGCCTTGCCAATTACGACCTGCCCACCATCAACACTGCCTTTATCGCCACGGCCGCCATCACCTTTGTCTTTGGTGCGCTGGGCGTGACCTTCCCCAAGTTCTTCCAGCGTGTGTACGGCATTGGTTTTGGCATCCTGCTTGCCACGATTCTGGTCGAGATCGTGCTGATGTTTATGGGCGTCTCGCAGTCCATCACCGACCTGATCGTGATCGTGGTGTTCGCTGGCTTTATTGGCTACGACACCTATGTGGCCACGACGGTGCCGCCCACGCTGCCCAACGCCGTGCTCATGGCATCCAACCTGTTCGTGGACATCATCAACGTGTTCCTGCGCATCCTGAACATCCTTGGTCGTCGCGACTAGTGCCAAATTGCAGCGGTGCTTGCGCACGTGTAAATCGATGCGGAAGGCGGTCCTTCGGGGCCGTCTTTTTTGTGCGTGGCGGGGTATCATGGATGGAAAAGCCGATAGCGGCAGAGACCGAGAAAGGTGACCACTTATGGCAGACGTTGACAACAGGAACCGTAACCGCAGACCCAATCGCGCAGGGCAGCCCAATCCCAAGCGCGAGGCCCGTGCCAAGGCCGCCGAGCGTCACGTGGCGACTGTGTCCGAAGCGTGCGCCAAGGATATCGAGCGCTCGCTTGCAGGCGTGCGCGAGTTCGACGGTATGCCTGCCGGCTTTGTCGCGGCGATGAAGGCCAAGGCCCAAGCGGCTGCGGCTGCCGAGGAGCAGGTCGCCGAGGAGTCTGAGGCCGCCGAGGTTGCGTCTGCCGAGGCTGAGGCCGTGGCCGAGCCTGCGCCTGCAGAGGAGGCCGCGGAGACCGAGCCTGCGCCTGCCGCTGAAAAGCCTGCTCCGGTCCTGCCCGAGGTCACCGTGCTCGACGCCTCTGCCACGCAGGCCATTCTGGATAACGGCCGAGGCTACGCGCAGTTCTGCGACATGGCCGTGCTCGCCTTTGCCTCGTTCACCAACCCGGGCGGTGGCTACATCCAGGGCTATCTGGGCCAGGAGGCCACGCTCTGTGCCGATTCGTACCTGTACAACGTGCTCGATAAGCAGCGCAAATGGTACGGCGAGAACCGTCGCCGCAACATCAACTGCGAGCTTTACCGCAACCGTGCGCTGGTGGTGCCTGCGGTGCGCTTCGACCGCAATCACGTACATGCATATGCTGACGTGATCGTTGCCGCCGCGCCCAACGCCAAGCGCGCTCGCCAGGAGTATCGCGTGGGTGACGATGCCTTGCTGGATGCCCTGCGCGATCGCATCCGCTTTGTGCTTGCCATCTGCGATGAGCTGGGTCGCGAGAAGCTCGTGCTGGGCGCTTGGGGCTGCGACAACAACGGCTTTGACGCCGAGGCCGTGGCTGAGCTCTTCCGCAAGGAGCTTGCGTCGGGCGACTTCAAGGTCAAGCAGGTCTTCTTTGCCGTGCCTTCTACGCGTTGGGACGAAGACTTTGCCAAGTTCGAGCACGTGCTGGCAAACTTCCCCGAGCGCAACGAGGAGTCCTATGCCCAGGTTGCCGCTCGCGCTGCGGCTGCTCGCGCCGCCGAGCAGGCCCAGGCTGCTGCCGAGGACGATGAGGACGAGGACGATTGGCACAAGTACCTGTAATCGGTACGTGCCGACAGATAGGTCGAGCCGGCGGGAGGGCTGCTCCCGTCGGCTTTTTACTAAAGGAAGGGCTTACGATGAAAAACGTTCTGTGCTTTGGTGACAGCAATACCTATGGCTACGATCCGGCAGGTATGCGCGGCGGCACCGCGGTGCGCTATGCGCACGATGTGCGCTGGTGCGGCGTGGCCCAGCGTGACCTGGGCGAGGACTGGCACGTAATTGAGGAAGGCTTAAACGGCCGCACGACGGTGCGCGACGATATGTGCCATCTGGATACTAATCTCAACGGTATTCGCGCGTTGCCGATGCTGCTCGAGGCCCATAAGCCGCTGGATGCGATCGTGATTATGCTGGGCACCAACGACTGTAAGACGGTCTTTAACGTGACAGCTTCCGATATCGCCCGTGGCGCCATGGCGCTGATTCGCGCTGTCCGCGCGTTTCCGTGGACCGACGCTGCGCCTTGTCCGCGCATTCTGCTGATGGCTCCTATCAAGATCAAGCCGCAGATCGCCGATGTGTATATGACCGACTTTGACGAGCACTCCGTCGAGGCCTCGGAGCATTTTGGCGAGTACTATGCGTATGTTGCCGAACAGTTTGGCTGCGACTTTTTGAATGCCGCCGATTTTGCCGAGCCGGGCGATATCGATTATCTGCACATGATGCCGGAAAGCCACGAGAGCCTCGGCCATGCCGTGGCAGCCAAGCTCAAAGAGATGATCGGAGAGTAGTACGGCCCTAAGCAGTACAAAAGTTCCCCTTGCGGTGGCTTGTTTCGTTGGTTTGTCTTGATCTGTAACAGCTGTAAGGCCGAAAACGGGCTAGATGTTACAGATTGAGATTATTTAGGTCGATATCGGTCGTTTGTCTCGATCTGTAACATCTAGGGTCGATTTCGCCGAGTTACTGTTACAGATCGAGATTTTCTTCTCAGCGGAATTTGAATGTCTCAATCTGTAACAGGTGGGCCGAAAAACGGACTCTAACTGTTACAGATCGAGATGTTTGCGGGAACCGCCACAAAGGTGCCTGTCCCCTTTGTGGCGGTTTGGGATGGGGCTTAGTACTGCCACAACTAACTGCGTGCCATCTACCTGCGGCTTTGCGGGGTAATATCCTAACTTATCCCAAGCGCGTCGAAGGCGGCGCGGACGACCTGCTCGGCGGTGGGGCGGATATAGTGCCGTCCCGACACGCCGGGAAGGGCGTGGCCCATCAGCATCTCTATGAGGTCCCACGGCAGGCGAAGCTCGACCTCCGCTATCGTACGCCATGAGTTGCGGAGGTTCGACCACGGGATGTGCTCGATGCCGCGGGCGGCGCAGAGTTTCCGCCAACGGTTGTTGCAAATGCTCCGGTTCATGGGCAGCCCGTCGCCCCGGTCGCTCAGCCACTCGCGGCCCTCGGCGGCGCGCGAGGCCGCTATCTCGATGAGGCGGTCGGCGGCCTGCGGTAGGATCACGACGGTGCGGGCGGACTTGGCGGTCTTGAGGGCGCCCACCGGCTCGGTGCCGGACTGCTGCATCTGGCGGCAGATGTCGGCGGAGGCGAGGACGGTGCCGCTACGCTGCCAGCGCAGCACCTCCTCGGTGCGCACGCCCAGCGACTCGCCTGAGCGGCAGGAGCCGAAGCACGCGAGGATGAACGCGGGCTCCAGGGGGTTGCCGCGCAGCGCGTCGAGGACGCCCAGGGCCTCGTCGAGGGTGTAGACGCGCTTTGAGCGCTCGCGGGTCTTGCGGGTGGGCATGGTGTACCTGACGCTGGCGGCGAACGGGTCGAGCGGCAGGCGGATGAAGGTCGAGACGCAGGCGTAGACCTTGCGCAGGGTGAGCAGGGCGGTATCGGCGGTGGCGGCTGGCAGTGAAAGCAGCCAGTCCTGCAGCTCGACGGCGCGGAGCTGGTCGACGGGCATTGCGCCCCAGCGGGGTCCGACGTAGTTTCTCCATGAGCGCAGCACGAGGTCGCGGGTGTTGGGGGCGAGCGTCCCCGCCTCGACCTGTGCGGCCATCTTGGGGACGAGCCACGTCTCGTAGGCCTTGGCTATGGTGGGCACGGGCGCGTCGTCGGCGTGCTCGACGTGGATGCGGTCCAGCTCCGCGCACGCCTCGCGGTAGGTGCCGTACACGGTCTTGGTCTTGCGCCTGCGGCCCTGCGGCGTGTTCTGCATCCAGCGCAGGACGTACTTCTTGCCGCGCCTCATCTCGGTCACGGAGCCCCAGACGCGGCGGCGCTGCTTCTTTGTCATATAATCAGATCCGTTCAGATCGCGGGCTTATTCTCCGTTTCGCCCGGTTCTGACTCCGGCCCCGTCTCACGTTCCAAAGTGCAGGGGCCGTCTCCTTAGTCTCGGGACCTCGGCATCAGCCTGCGGTCCCGAGATTTTTCGCTTTCATGGGCATCACCTCCCTAGATGTAGACGCATGGAATCTCGCCCTACGTTCGCGGTGTAGAGAGCGGCGTCGGCGGTGTAGCCGAGCCTCGCGCCTAGGTTCCAGCTGCGCGCGGGGCGGCTTTTCCGTTCGCTGTCTCCAATCTCCATAACTTGTTCGGTTTACTTTTACTGCCGCTGAGGCATAATAAGGACGAGCCCTTTGCTTAAAGCTCAGGACCTGGCCGCACCTCGGGGCCCGAAATCCGGGGTTTTCTTTTTTTCATTTCCTATATCTTTCGACTAGCTGGGTGATTCCGTCTTTCCGGTATTTCTCCGGGCGATTCACCCTGTCCCATATTTTCCCTACGTACTTGCTCCCGGCGGGGTAAGCGCTTCGGAAAATGTACTTCCCGGGAAGAGCGCCGAGGGTGACGAGGTAGTTAATGTCTGGACCGGTTGCTACCACGCTTATGCTGTCCTCCTTGCCTCGCCTGTTCGTCTGACGGAAAATATCGAGGTCGATTCGTCTATCTAGAACCTTTGGAATGAGGGGAAGTCGCTTCACTCTTTCAAGCTCGATGTCCGTTATCGGGTTCAAGGGGAGCCCGTCGCGTCCGTGGACGCAAATCAGATGCCGCCACTTCGCTTCGCTGTTCAGTCCTATCACCGGCAACCCGTTCCAATATAGCGGCCTTGTGAGTTCGGCAAAGAAATAGTCGTGTGAGACGTCTCGCACTTGAAACATGTCATAGCCAAAGCCCAAAAAATATCGCGATAGGTCGAGATGACCGTCCTGGTCGATGGAGTACTCCATAGCCATCACATGTTCCTACGGCCGCGAAAATGGAATACATTGAATTTCTGCTCGGAGGGCCACGTCTCGTAGCTCGCGAGCGTGTTCGTGTTCAGGTTGTGGCAAATGTCGCGGCATATCTGAAGCTTGGCCCCGCTTGAGCCCTCGACTTGCAGATGCCCGTTTCTCGAAGCCGCAAGCGCCCCGATGAACAGGTCCGCCAGCTGAATCAGGTCGTTCTCGTGAGACTCGACCTCCTCGACAAAGCGGACCGCATCGCCGAACTGGAAGGTGTCTATCAGGCACCTTCTCAGCGTGTCGACCCTGTCGCGCTCGTCGATTCGGCGGTCGATGAACAGGCGGTATGAGTCCCTCCGGTCGAGCCAGTTGTTGAACACCTGGTAGTAGACCTTCTGGAACATCTCCTCGGTGTCCTCGAAGTTCGTCTCGCGCCTGCTGACGACGACCGCGCGGAACCTGAGCCCGGGGTCCGAGAAGAAGAGGTCGACCAGTGCCTGGAAGAAGGGGAGCCTCGACGGGCACACCGTCTTCCATCCGAACTCCCCCTGCACGTTGTAGTAGGCCCTGAGCAGGTCCACCTTCCTCACGATCTCCCGCTTCCGGTCAAGGGGACACATTATCCCGCCTATGGCCATGAAGTCGTCCGCGGCCGAAGAGGTGACGCAGCTCTCGTCGCAGTAGACGTTGTAGGTCGCGCGCTCCACGCTCTAGCCCCTCTCGTCCCGCTCGCCCATGTACCAGACGACGCGGCCCTTGCAGACCACGGGCTCGTCGCTCGGGCCGGCGAGGATGTCGTCGTACTCGCCGCTGTGGCTGTCCGCCGTGAGCATCACGGTCGAGCGGCCCCGGGTGTAGTTGCGCACCACGGCGCCGTAGTCGGCCGTCTCGGCGAGCACCGGCTGGCCGTTGACCGGCTCCATGTCGGGGTCGACCAGCAGCAGGGCGTCGTGGGGGAAGCGGTTGTCCATGCAGCCGCCCTGGGCGTGGACCATGAAGCCGCGCGGGTGCGCGTCGGCGATGGAGGCGGGGACCTCGACCTCGTCGGCGAGGTTCCCCTCGTCGCACGGCTCGCCCATGTGGGCGAAGCCCAGCAGGGGGACCATGCGCGATGTGCCGCTGATCGCGGTCTCGGTGGCGTCCTCTCCCATGAGGTCGGCTGCGCTCGTCCCTAGAAGTTCGGCAAGCTGCCCTAACTTTGTTAGGCGTGGCTTCGCTCGGCCGTTTTCCCATGCCCCAATGGCCGCTGCCGACACGTCAAGCTTTTCGGCAATATCTAGCTGGGTTAATCCTGCTTTCGCACGTAGTGACCGGAGCTTTTCACCAAATTCCATAGCGCCTCCTAACTGCGTTGTCTTTATCCTAAACAAAAATAATTTTGGTTTAAAGCAAAAAGTAGTTGTGGTTAAACCCAAATTAGATTATGATTAGGTCAACGAAAGGAGGAGCGGATGCAAAACCTTAAGGAGTTTCGAGAAGCCGGAGCCAAGCGATTCCAGAAGAAAGAAATCGCCGCAGCTCTTGGAATTACCGAACCGACGCTAACGGCCATCGAGGACGCGCAAGCGGACAAGCTTACTCCGACGATGGCGGACAAGCTTGGAAAGCACTTCGGCATTGACGGCAATATTTTTTTGGGTATCGACCCTAAATAAATTAGGGTGCAAACGAAACGGAGAGAACCATGAACGAGAACTACATCGACATCGAGCTGGGCGGCTGGAACGTCCCCGAGGCCATCACGGTCGAGGCCGAGCCCGCCGAGGCCCGCGACCTTTCCGACTTCGAGCTCTAGGGGAGGGCGACATGGGAGACGTGAAGATGCGCCGCGAGAACATCAGGTACGAGGCTCGCGGGAAGTCCTTCGAGATCGAGTGCCCGCAGGGCTTCTCGGGCATCGAGGCCATCGTCTGCTGGTGCGATGCCGGCGACGGCTGGCACCACGAGGCCTTCGAGTCGTTCCTCGACGCCCGCGGGCGCCTGGACGGCCTGCTGCGCGGCGAGGCGGTCATGGCCTACGTCCAGCGCACGGTGGTAATGAACACCGCCGACGCCATCGACCCCGGCATCGAGCCGGTGATGGTCGGCCTCGGCGCGGGCGAGTGGGTCATGTATCAGCTGCAGAAGGGGCGTGAGTAGCGATGGGGAAGTTCTGTCAGGCGGTTCGCCTCGTGGTCGCCATCGTCGTCACCGCGCCGCTCGTTCTGGTCGTCGCGGCGCTCACGCTGGTCGAGTGCGTTTTGAGGATGGTTTCCGGGTCGTTGACAACGCTCGACATCTCAATCCTCAGGACTCTCGAGGGCGGCGAGCAGTGATGGGGGGTGCGGAAATGCCCGACTGGCTCCCGTGGGCCGTGAACTTCACGGCGTGCCTAGCGACCGGAATCCTGTTCAGAGTTCACGCCATCGACGAGCGCGTGAAGGAAATCAAACGCGAACTCGACGAGCTGGCTGAACGGGAACGGAAGGAGCGCGGCGGCGAGTGATACCACGAGCCGCGGCAGCGTCGACCCGGCCGCCCTGCGATAGGGCGGCTCCGGCTTCGCGTGCCTAGGTCGGTATGTCGGCTCTCTCAAGATCATGGCCCGAAGCCTACCGCGCGAATAACGCGGAAACGCAGGTATTGCCGCTCAGGCAACCCGCGAGCCCCGCTCCCGGGACGGCACCGTTGCCCCGCGGCTCTCCAATAACCATCCGCGGGGACGTTCCCTACCGGTGCCGTGCCGGGGGCGAGGCCCCGAAAGCAAGCAACAAAAAAAGAGCCGCCCGGTGTGGAAAGAGGGGACGGCTCCAGACCTGAAAGGAGGTCACTCATGGATTCTAGCAGAGCCAAAACGTTCCAGCAGATGGCCGACGAGCTAGGCATCCGCCACAAGCTGATGTACACGCTGCGCGAGGCGTCGAGGGTGACGGGGGTGCCATACGACACGCTGCGCATCGAGTGCAAGGCGGGCCGCCTGCGCTCGCAGCTGCCCGAGGGGCGCAAGGTGGGGCGCATGGTGCGCCCGGAATGGGTGGAGCAGTGGATCGAGGAGGGAACGCATGGCATCGAGGCTGCTTAGGTGCGCGGGGTTCGTCGCGCTCGTGTTCGCGGTGAACGCTCTCATGCCGCACGTCATGCATGCGCTGCTGCTCGCGGCGGACGGCATCCGCGTTGTGCTCGGGATGGGGTCGGTACTGTGACCGGCAGGCGATTCGCGTTCACCGTCCCGTTCGTGGCGGGCAAGCAGCGCCATAGGCTCGACCGCAGGCACGCACGGATGTACACACCCGACGAGACCATCCGCAACGAGGCTGCCATCCGCGACGCGGCGCTCGGGGCCATGCGGGAGGCGTACCCGGAGCTCAAGGGGCTGCTGTTCCCGTTCAGGGTGCCCGTCGCAGTGCGCATCGACGTGTACGAGCCGCTGCCCAAATCGAGGCCGAAGCGCGTCACGTCGGAGCCGAACACGTTCAAGCCGGACGCGGACAACATCGCCAAGCTGGTGATGGACGGGATGAACGGGGCGGTCTGGGGCGACGACAGCCAGGTGGCCGAGGTCCACGTGGTCAAGTGGCCCCGTCGGCGCGGCATCGAGCCGCACATGGACATACAGGTATATCGCGGCTGGGCAGACCCAGCCGAAGAGAAAAAGTAGAAACGGAGATTAAGCAATGGAGTACATGCACATAAAAGTCCAAGTCGGTGGCGATGCGTTCGAGGTGCTTGACGAGTTTGCCACGAACTTGATCCTCGCCGCAGACGAGAAGGGCGCTGAGATAGGGAAAAGGGGCCTTAAGCCCGCGTGCCTGCGCGGCATCGCCTACGGGCTTCTGTTCGGTCCGAAGCTGTTGGGAGCCGATGCGCAGGACCTCGAGATCTACGACCGCATTGTCGACAGCGCTGGCCGCATGGAGCGCATCTACAAGCTGGACGGGCCGCGCGGCGTGTTCGCCGAGCTGGCAGGCGTGGACATCGAGAAGGTCGAGGTCAATGACGGAGAGGTGACCTTCAATGAATAACGAGATTATCGAGTTCAAGGACGATGCGGGCATGCCCGTCAAGTTCACCTCGCAGGACATCCGCGAGCGCCTGTGCCCCAATGCGACCGAAAGCGAGCTGGCGCTGTGCATCGAGCTGTGCAACCGCCAGCACCTGAACCCCTTCACCAAGGAGGTCTACCTGGTGAAGTACAGGGACGCCCCGGCGAGCATCATCACTTCCTACCAGGTGTTCAACCGCCGCGCCAACCGCCAGGAGAGCTACGGCGGCATCAAGAGCGGCGTCGTGGTGATGCGCGAGGGGCAGATCGTCAAGAAGCGCGGCAGCGCCGTCTACAAGCAGGTGGGCGAGCAGCTTCTCGGCGGCTGGGCCGAGGTCCAGTTCAAGGATGGCAAGGAGCCGGCCTACGTGGAGCTGGCGCTCACCGACTACAGCACCGGCAAGAGCAACTGGGCGAAGATGCCGGGCGTCATGATCGAGAAGTGCGCCAAGGCCGGCGCGTGGCGTCTGGCCTATCCCGACGAGTTCGGTGGGATGTACACGGGCGAGGAGATGGACCAGAAGGTCGAGCGCGACATGCGCGCAGGCTCTCAGACCGTCCAGGCCGAGAGCGTCGAGCCCGTGGTCGACCCGCTGCAGCCCGTGCGCGACCTGTTCAAGCCGTTCATGGCGGCGACTGGGCTCGACAGCGCCGGGGCCATGGCGGCCATCTGCGCCGCCGTGGGCTGCACGTCGGGCTCCATGCACGACATGACGCTCATGCAGGCGCGCCGCGCGGCCTCGTGGATGGAGGAGGAGATCGCGGCCCGCAAGGCGCAACCCGAGCCAGCCGCCCCCGAGCCGGAGCCCGCGCCCGTCTATGAGCCCGCGCCCGCCGAGTATGCGACCGATGACGACCTGCTGGGAGGCTTCTAATGGCAGACGAGGTTTTGGCGGTAGAGGCCGTGCCGCTCGAGGAGGACTTCGACACGCTGGTGGCGTCGCTCGCCATCGACGACACACTCGAGGACAAGCTGGCGAAGCTCAAGAAGAACGTGGACGAGAAGCTGGCGGACTACGTGGACGTCAAGCACATCGAGAATGACGAGGACTTCAAGGCGGCGAAGAAGTACCGCACGGCGGTCAACGACGTGAAGAAGCCCATCGAGGCGCAGCGCAAGGCCGCGAAGAAGAAGTACAGCGACCTGCTCAAGACGTTCGACAAGACCATCGGCGAGATAACGGCGCCCATCGACAAGCTATCCGATGAGTACAAGGCCGAGATCGACCGATACGACGGCGAGTGCAGGAAACGCCGCCTCACCGCGCTCAAGGGCCACTACTACGACCTCGCGGGCGAGATGGGTCCGCTGGTGCCCTACGAGCGCATCGCCGACGACAGGTGGCTCAACGCGAGCTTCGGCGAGGTCAAGGCCAAGAACATCATCGAGCGCCGCGTGGGCGAGCTGCTGCACCAGTTCAAGTTCGTCAACGGGCTGGACTACGCGGACGAGTCCGAGAAGGCGTGGGCCGTGGCGTGGTGGACGAGGACGCTGCCGGCGGACTCGGGCGAGGTTGCGGCTGCGGTCGCCGCGCATCGCGAGGAGGTCGCCAAGGCCGCCGCGCTCGCGGCGACCTACGAGCAGGCGACGGCGCCCGCACCGGAGCCCGAGCCGGAGCCCGAGCCGGAGCCCGCGCCGCTGCCGCTCGACCCCGAGCCGCTGCCCGACGAGCAGCCCGAGCCTGAGCCGCCCTTGGGCGTGCCGAGGTGTGTGCGGGTGGTCCCGTCGTGCCCCGAGCCGGATGCGGCCGAGGATGCGGCCCCAGCGCCGCAGAGGGGCTACCGCGTTGTCATCGAGTGCGCCACGGCGGACGAGCTTCGCCGCGTGAGGGCCGTCATGGTCGAGAACGACATTCACGGATACGTCGAGAGGATGTAGGACATGGGAGAGAGCAAACTGCCGCCGACACGAACGCCAGAGCAGCGCAAGGAGGCGATGGCGAAGGCCGTCCACACGCGCCGCGAGCGCGCCGCGTTCAAGGCCGCCTGCAAGGCGGGCAACATCCCGCCCGAGGCGGCCATCGAGGCGCCCATCGCACAGAGGCTCAAGGTCGAGGAGTTCGTCCGCTCGTTCCCGGGCATCGGCACGGTCAAGGCGAAGGTGATCGTCAAGGCGCTTGACATCCCCGATGGTCGCCGCGTGAGCGGCCTGGGCTACATACAGGGGCCGCGCCTCGTCGAGGCCATCAAGGGCTGCATGACCGCGAAGGAGGACGGGCAGTGAGCATCAACCGAGTGAACATCACCGGCAACCTCACCCGTGACCCGGAGCTGCGCGCCACGGCGAGCGGGACGCAAGTCCTGTCCTTTGGCGTCGCCGTGAACGACCGCCGACGCAACGCGCAGACGGGCGAGTGGGAGGACTACCCCAACTTCGTCGACTGCACGATGTTCGGCAACCGCGCCGAGGCCGTGGGCCGTTTCCTCGCCAAGGGCATGAAGGTCGCCATCGAGGGCAAGCTGCGCTACAGCTCTTGGGAGCGCGACGGCCAGAAGCGCTCGAAGCTCGAGGTTATCGTCGACGAGATCGAGGTCATGGTGCGCCGTGAGGGGCAGACGCAGGCCCAGCCGCAGCAGAGCCTCGCGGACACGGTGCCCGTGCAGCCACAGGCGCAGGCCGCGCCGCAGTGGAGCGCCCAGCAGGCCTACGCCGCGGTCCCGCAGTCCGAGTTCTACGACGAGGACGTGCCGTTCTGATGAGGCACGTACTCGACATCATCCGCGACCACTGGGAGGCGGCCCTGTTCGCCGCCTCCTTCTCCGCGGGTTTCCTGTTCTTCTCTTCGCTTCTATGGGGGTGGTTCTGATGGCCTTCACCGTGTTCGACAGCTTCGCCGAGGTCTACGACGACTTCGACGCGAGCGACCCCGAGGACCTGCGCGACCGCGCGATGCTCGCCGACGCGATCATGATGTACGGGCTGCACGGCGTCGAGGCCGACCTTCCGAAGCATCTCCGCCGCGTTTTCAAGGCGATGAAGAACGCCATCGATAACTCCAAGGACGCGCGCGGCAGGGGCGGCAAGGGCGGTCGCCCGCGCAAGAAACCAGTTTCCAACAAACCCGAAACGCAGGTTTCGGAAAGTGAAAACCTAGGTTTTTCAAACGGGAAACCAGTTTCCGACAAACCCGAAACCCCGGTTTCGGAAAGTGAAAACCCTAACCTAACCTACCCTAGCCTGTCCTGTCCTGAACTGGATTGTGCTGAGCTGTCCTGTGATGGGGGCGATGCCCCCGCCGCGCCGCCCGAGTTCGAGCCGCCGACCCTCGACGAGGCCCGCGGTTACTTCGGCGCCAACTGCCTGAGCGGCGACCCGGACGCCTTCTGGGCCTACTTCGAGTCTCAGGGATGGGTCAAGGGCAACGGCCAGCCGGTGAGCAACTGGGGCGCCCTCGCGCTCGACTGGTCCAGGCGCCAGAAGCGCATCGACGCCGACGACCGGGCGAGGGGCAAACCCACCGCCTCGGAGGTCGAGGCCGCCACGTTCAAGCCGACGAGGACGCCCGAGCAGACGAGGGCGGAGCTCGAGCGCAGGTGGCGCGAGGAACATCCGGGCATCGACCCGGCGAAGGTGAAGGCCCCGAGGGGGACGACCGCCGATCCGGTGGCGCTCAAGGCGTACCAGGACGCGCGGCGTCTGCTGGACGCGAGGGCCGCATGCGAGAGGAGGGTGTCATGAGCTTGGACGACGAGAGGAACGAGAACATGGGCAGACCGAAGGGGTCCGCGAGCATCTACGACGACGGGCCGCGCAGTGCCCGCTGCGAGACGTGCGGGTTCTGCGCCGTGAGCGAGGCGGTCATGACGGCGTCTGGCGAGGGCCGCAAACGGTACACGTGCATGCGCTGCCCAGACTTCGTGCACACCACGCAGGGGCTCGCGAGGTGCAACTACTGGGAGGCGCGCCATGAGGGCTGAGTCGCGGGACCGGCGCGGCGGCTACGTGCTCGAGTGCAGGCAGTGCGGCAGGCGGTTTCGCGCGGCAAACAGGAACCAGAGGTACTGCTGCGGATGGTGCGAGAACGTGGCGCACAGGAACGAGAGCAAGCGGCCCGTGGACGTGTACCTCGGAACGAGGAGTGAGTCGGGCCGAGAGGTCAACGCCATGCGTGCGGCGCTGGCGGAAGGGAGGCGCATCTGATGCGCGACGGATACAGGTTCGAGTTCGGGGCGTTCGACAAGCCGGACGAACCCAAGGTGCAGGCGCTCAAGCCGCTCGAGGAGGCGGCCGAGGTGTTCGGCGCGTGGCAGGACTGCGACGACATGCGGTACAGCCCGATCATGACGGCGCGCAGGGTGTACCGCGAGAGCCTTATCGACGAGTGCATGGACGTGGTCCAGGCGGTCGTCAACCTGCTCGATGCCGAGGGGTTCACGCAGGAGGACGTGGACGCGGCAATCGAGCGCTGCAACGAGAGGAACCGAGAGAGGGGACGTTTGTGATGGAGACTTTGGATCAGATCAAGGCAGACGCGGTCGAGGTGTTCCATTTCGACCGCGAGTGCAGGCCGCAGGACAGGGCGCACGCCTACCTGGGGAAGTATCGCGTCAGGCGCGGCTACAACGACACGGAGATGCAGGTCGCGGTGACCGACATGATCGAGCGCGCCTACGAGGCGGGAAGGGCGGAGGTCGCCGGCGCGAACCTCGTGCAGAACCTGCGCCGCCAGCTGACGAGCATCGAGGCGACCGTCGGGGATGCCATCGACCTGCTCGACGAGAGCACGGGGGCGGTGGAGTGCGATGAGTGACTCGAGGGTCGGAGGCTACCCGATGGGGGTGACCGACGCCGCCATCGAGCGCCACTTCGGCGGGGCCTGCGAGCCTAGGATGTGCGGGAACTGCAGGCATTTCTGCAGCAGCGACATCCACGTCGACTACGGATACTGCCACCTCGAGTTCGAGCGCGCCTACGACGCAGAGGCGCCTGACCGCAAGGAAGGGTTCTGGCGCCTGGCGAAGTGGGCTGTGGCGTGGCTCATGGGAAACCTGCTGTACTGCGAGGACGAGTGCGGCGAGTGCCGCGACTACGAGGAGTTTGAATAATGAATATCGATCTACCAAAAGACGCGGAAGGTCGAGAGATCCCACTCGATACCAAGGTCCTATACAACAGTGACGGCGATGCCTACGAAGTCGCCTGCTATGTCTATACGGTGCGTCAGACCATTTCAAGGCGCATTTGGGATGCGAAGATGCTAGACGGCACAATCCGCTACACGACAAGCCTGTACCTCACACCACCCGACAGCTGGGAGAAGCTGGAAGAGGACTTGCGCAGAGGTGCGGACGCGGAGAGCTACCAACTGTGCAAATACGCGAATGGCGAAGCATTTTTGTGCAGCGAATGCCGGTTCTTGAAAGGCGAAGGCAGCTGCGCCCGCGCGAACAAATTCCTTGCTGACGTCCTCGACCGCATCCGCAAGCTGAGGGGTGAGGACTGATGTGCGACTACTGCAGAGGCTACGACGGCCTCGATGCCGCCGAGGGCGGTCCGGACGAGATTCTCATCCGCTGGATGCTCAACGGATACCCGGTGATCATAGTCGACCACCCTCATGACAACTACGGAACTTGGAGCATCCCGATTAACTTCTGCCCGTTCTGCGGGCGCAAGCTGGAGAAGATGGACGAATGATTACCAATTTGAGGATGATGACAAATGAATAAGCGAGCGATGATTTCGCAGCCTATGGCCGGTAAGACAGACGAGGAAATCGCGGATGCGAGGGACAAGGCGCACGCCAAGCTGCACGAGATGGGCTACGAGTTCGTAAACACCCTGTTCACCGACGAGTGGTACAGCGACGAGGCCATGGAGGGGCGCGGCGTGGTGCAGGTCCCGCTGTGCTACCTCGCCAAGTCGCTCGAGAACATGAGCCTGTGCCATACGGCCTACTTCTGCAAAGGCTGGGAGAACGCACGCGGATGCCGCATCGAGCATGATGCCGCCGTCGCGTACGGGCTTGAGGTGCTGTATGAGGATTAGCGATGACGAGCGCAAGCGAGCGGTGGCCGAGTTGCGCGAAGCGTCGACCGGGGCATACCGCCACGTTGATTCACTCGACGTGATTGCAAACTCAATCGGCGTCGAGGTGGACGGCAAGTTCAGTCACGAGGTTGAGAACGAGACGTACGCGGCCCTTGCAGACCTAATCGACCGTCCGATGTGCCACGACCTTGTCGAGCACAAGCAGGACCCGTTCATCCCGGGCAAGCAGATGGCCGATGGCTACTTCCACTGCTCTAGCTGCGATTGGAGCGGGCAGCTCTGGGAGTATATCGGCTTCGGAGACATGTTGGCCTACGAGCCGGTCCACTGCCCGAAGTGCGGGGAGAAGATCGAGCGTCCTCGGTGAGTTGGTCCCCGGCGCCTGATAAGGTTCTGCCGTGGCGGGCGAGCTTTAGGAGGTATGCGAATGGCGTGTAGGCAGCCTGTAGGAGATGGGCCAAAAGGCCCATCCACAAAGTCAACACATCCGTTGAGGGACGAGTGGGCGCTCCGGAAGGGGCGCTCCTCTTACGTCCTTTGGACGGACGAGATGATAAGGCGGATGCAGGCGCACCCGGAGCGGACGGCGGCGGAGATCGCGGCGGACCTCAGGGTGACGCCGAGCGCCGTGAGGCACGCGCGGCAGCGGTACGGGCGCTTCTCGACCGGAACGGACGGTCTGTGCATCGCGTGCGACGCGCGGCCCGTGTTCGACACTTCGGCGCAGGCGAAGAAGTGGAGACTGTGCAAGGGGTGCTATCTGGCGGAGCGGAAGAGGCGGCTCGAGGAGGAGGCTGAGAGCAACCGCATACGTCAGGCCGCGCACAGGAAGAAGGTCGAATAGCCGAAAGGCCCCGGGAAACCGGGGCCTTTTCTTTAAACGTTACCCCCTTTTTACGCTCGCGTTTCCATAGGGCTATCTAACAGCGGAAACGTGATTTTGTGGCGGGAAAAGGGCGTGAAAAACTGACCAAGGAGGGCATCGAGGATGCCCTCCGCCTGTGCCGCGTCGGCATGACCGACAAGGACATCGCCGCATATCTCGGGGTGGCCCCCGAGACATACAGCCGCTGGATCAACCACCCCAGAACCGACAATCAACGTCAACTGTGTCAAGCCATGAAAAAGGGCGAGGTCGAGCGCAAGGCGACGCTCGTGGGCCGCATCATGGATGCGAGCAACGACAGCTGGCAGGCGGCGGCGTGGCTGCTCGAGCGCAAATACCCGCAGGAGTACGCCAAGGCGCAGCGCATCATGGACACCACCGACACGGCGGTGCTCAAGGCCGCCAAGGAGCTCGTGCTGTCCGTGCCGTCCTCAATCGGCGGGGACGAGTAGCCGATGCCGCTCACGAGGATGCAGTGCGAGTACCTCGCCAACTGCACGCACCGCTACAACGTGAAGTGCGGGGCGACGGGCTCGGGCAAGAGCTACGTCGACATAGCCGTGACCATACCGCAGAGGCTTCTCGCCATGAGGGGCGAGGGGCTGGCGGTGATGATCGGGAACACCCGCTCGACGCTCGAGCGCAACATCCTCGAGCCGATGCGCTCGCTCTACAGCGAAGACGTCGTCAGCCAGATCGGGCGGGACAACACGGCCCGGATATTCGGGCGCAAGGTCTACTGCCTCGGGGCGGACAAGAAGACAAGCGTATCCAAGATTCAGGGCGCCACGTTCGAGTGGGTCTACGGCGACGAGGTCGCCACGTGGAGCGAAGACGTGTTCCAGATGCTCAAGAGCCGCCTGCGCTGCGAGCACAGCCGCTTCGACGGCACCTGCAACCCCGACAGCCCCAACCACTGGTTCAAGCGGTTCCTCGACGGCGACAGCGACATCTACAGGCAGGACTACACGATCTGGGACGGCGCGCTGGCGCCGGATGTCATCGAGGCCCTCATCAAGGACTACGGCAGCGGCGTGTACTACGACCGCTACATCTTGGGCAAGTGGACGCTGGCCGAGGGCCTGGTCTACCCCGGGTGGGAGGGTGCCCTCGAGAGCCGGTATACGGGCGGCGCCGTCAAGTACGCGGTGTCTTGCGACTACGGCACGCAGAACGCCTTCGCGGCGCTGCTGTGGGCGTTTGACGGCAAGGTGTGGCACGTGGTGGACGAGTACCGCTACTCGGGCCGCGACACGGGGCACCAGAAGACGGACGCCGACTACGTGGCCGACATGGCCGACTTCGTGCGCGGGCTTAGCAGGCCGCCCAAGTTCATCATCGACCCGAGCGCCACGAGCTTCATCGCCGCGATGCGGCAGGCCGGGTTCAAGACCAAGAACGGGCGCAACGACGTGGCGGACGGCATACGCGAGACGGACGTGTGCCTGGGCAACGGCACGGTGCGCATCTCCGACGCCTGCACGGGGCTGATAGGCGAGCTCGGCGGCTACTGCTGGGACGCCAAGGCGGACGGCGACAAGCCCGTCAAGGTCGAGGACCACAGCTGCGATGCGCTCCGTTACGGCGTGGCAACACTGCGCATGTACAAGCCTGCGAAACGGCAGGTAAACCCATTTTTTGAAGGGAGGTAGCGGCTTTGTCTAAAGGTCCTTTGGTGACCGATGGCGACCTCAAGGCGGCGGCGTCGGCGACGGCGTTCGCGGCAGATGCCATCGATCGGCACATGTCGAGCGAGATGTACCGCAACGCCGTCACCGCGAACGAGTACTACCGCCAGCACAACGTCACGATCAACCGTTTCGTGCAGAAGATCTACTCGTGCTCCGGTGCCGAGGCCGAGGACTTCACGGCCTCGAAGCTGAGGCTGGCGAGTAACCTGTTCAAGCGCCTAAACGTCCAGCGCTGCACGTACTCGCTCGGTAAGGGCGTGAGCTTCGTGGACGTCTCGGCGGGCGGCAAGGACACGACCAAGGAGGGGCTTGGCGACCGCTTCGACGACGACGTCATGGAGATGGGGCTCAAGGCGCTCATCCACGGTGTGTCATTCCCGTTTTGGAACCTCGACCACATCGACGTGTTCACCGCCGACGAGTTCTGCCCGGTGTGGGACGAGTACTCGGGGGCGCTATACGCCGGCGTGAGGTTCTGGCGGCTCGACTCCGATCACCCGTGGCACGCGACCCTCTACGAGCAGGACGGCTACACGGAGATGGTGTCGGGCGGCAGCGGCTTCGACTTCGAGGTGGCCGAGGCCAAGCGCGCCTACAAGGTCACATATCAGGAGATACCGGCGGACGGGATGAAGCTGGCCGTCGATGCGGAGAACTACTCCCGCCTGCCCATCGTGGCGGTCTGGGGAAGCGACGCGCACCAGAGCACGCTCGTCGGCATGCGCGAGAGCATCGACGCCTACGACCTCATCAAGAGCGGCCTGGTGAACGACACGCGCGACTGCGCACAGATCTACTGGCTCATCAACGGAGCCGGCGGCATGGACGACAGGGACCTCGACCTGTGGCGGGCGAAGCTCAAGCTGACGCACGTGGCCGAGGTCGACGCCGAGCAGGGGCAGTCCGTGACGCCGTACACGCAGGAGGTGCCCGTCGAGGGCCGCAAGGAGACGCTGGCGCAGATCAAGGCCGACATCTACGAGGACTTCGGCGCGCTGGACGTCCACACCATCGCGGCGGGGGCGACCAACGACCATATCGACGCGGCATACCAGCCGATGGACGAGGAGGCCGCCGAGTTTGAGCGCCACATCCGCGAGGGTATCATGGACATCCTTGCATTGCAGGGCATCGAGGACACGCCCGTGTTCACGCGCACTCGCATCAGCAACACCAAGGAGCAGGTCGAGACCGTGTGCCTGGAGGCCGAGTATCTGGACGACGAGACGATCCTGCGAAAGCTGCCGAACATCACGCCCGACGAGAGGGCGAAGATTTTGGAGCGCAAGCAGCGGGAGCAGGAGGAGCGCATGACAGCGCTGCCGCCCGCCCTGGCGGCGAACGCGAAGGGTGCCCAGGAGGGCGACGAGGACGAGGAAGGTGATGAGTGATGGCGGCATTGCAGGTGCTTGACGGCGAGCTGTGGCAGTGGGACACCGGGCGCGAGGTCGAGGTTGTCGGCTGCGAGCAGGTGCATTTCGCCAAGTCGACCACGGGGACGTGCTACACGGTCGAGGTCGCCGGCAGCAAGGCGAGGATTCCCGACGAGCTGCTCCAGACGGCTGGGCGCGTGTACGCATGGGCCTACATCACGGACGAGGCTTACGGCGGGCGCACGCGCATCGAGGCACTCTGGGACGTAAAGAGGCGAGCCAAGCCCGCCGAGTACATCTACGAGCCGAGCGACCAGCGCACCATCAAGGACGCGGAGACGGCGCGAGACGAGGCCAAGGCCGCGCAGAAGGCGGCGGAGACCGCACGCGACAAGGCTGTCGCCGCCGAGGTCAAGGGGGCACGCGCCACGACTCTTGCCTCGGGCTCGGAGGCAACGGCGGCGATGGAGGGCAACGTGCTGGTCGTCGGCGTGCCGAAGGGCGACGCGCTGAGATACAGCGACCTCACCGCCGAGCAGATCGCGGAGCTCAAGAAGCCCGCGACGGACGCGGCGGCTGGCGTGAACAAGGTCAACAACGAGTTCAAGCAGCTCAAGGCTTCTGTCGAAACGGCGGAGAAGGGCCGCGCCGACGCCGAGGTCGCGCGCAAGGAGAAAGAGACCAAGCGCGGGCAGAACGAGACGGAGCGCAAGGAGGCGGAGGCGGGGCGCAAGACTGCCGAGCAGAAGCGCGAGCAGGATTCGACCAAGGCCCTCGCCGACGCACGGGCGGCGCTCAAGGACGCCAAGACGGCAGCCCTGAACTACCAGTCGATTATCGACTCGGCGGCTGCCGTGACGGCGCTGGGACTCAAGAAGGTAAACGGCAAGATTTGCCAGATGCGAAAGGTAGGTGCCTAAATGGCCGATACGCAGGCAACCGAGCAGGCAACCGAGGGGTCCGAGTACGCGGACCCGCTGGCATCGGACAAGGCGGTGTGGGCGCTTGTCGGCGCGGTGAAGAATCTGGGCGACCAGAAGGCGCTCGAGCGTGACGCCTCGACGGGCCGCTACGCCAACGAGAGCGTCGCCGCGATGGTGGACAAGCACAAGACGGGGCTGGTGTACACGTTCCTCATCCCGGCGGGCAGCCCCACCGACATCAAGCCGATGAGCGCCGCCGCGAAGTGCGTGGCCTCCACCGAGTTCGTGCCGGCGACGGCGACGAGCGCGGCTGTCGATCCGTTCGACACCGAGGGCGGCCCGTGGTTCCACGTGTCCGCCAACGCCGGTGCCGACGCCGACGGCGTGCCGTGGGTCGAGGCCATCGACGGCGTTGACTACGGCTTCTCGCGCGTGGACAACGGACACGGCAACAACGTCTACGAGATCGCGCCGGTCGTTTGGCAGGCGGTCGAGGTGCTGACGAACGGCAACCTGCTCGTCTCGTGGTCCGACAGCCGATTCAGCGGCTCGCAGCCGAACCCCAAGGCGTTGCTGCCGGACGGCACGCTGCGACCGTACATGCTGACGCCGACGTATCCCATGAGCATCGACGCTGAAGGGCGCCCGCGCTCCGTCTCGGGCGCGAAGGTCGCCAACCGCACGACGTCGCACGACTCGCTCGTCGACCTTTGCAAGACCGCGACCACGGGCTACTCGGGCATGAGCGCCTACGACCAGTGGTATATCAACTTCCACCAGTTGACCAAGACGCTCTGCAAGTCTTCCCAGGTGGACTTCCCGGGCTGCACGGACTTCAACATCCAGATCCACCCCGCGCTCGCCGAGACAGGCGTCACGCGCGTGGTCGTCACCGCCGAGCAGGCGGCGAAGATTCCCGTGGGCGCGTCGATGATGTACGGCACCGACACGGGCACCACGTGCCCAGACCGAGGCGCCGCGGCGGCGTACGACGTGTTCGACGGCGCGGTCGTCGGCGGCAAGGAGACGCTCGCAGACGGCAACGTGGCGCTTCTCATGGACGTCGCCAAGGCGTTCGACACGACCGTGAACACATGGCTCCAGAGCGCGCCGTGGTGCACGGGCAACACCGATGCCCTCGTTGGCGACGGCCAGGTGGCGAAGGACGGCAAGCACCCGTTCAAGGTCGGCGGCGTCGAGACTGGGCTGGGCCTGTGGGAGTTCATGGGCGATACGCTCTTCGTCTCCGACGGCACGGGCTTCGGCATCGCGGTCAACCCTGACACTCGCAATGAGAAGAAGAACGCCGTGGCGGACGGGGTGACCCCGACGGCGGCGTGCATGCCGACGGCAGATGGCTACATGCTCGACATCCAGTTCGTCAACGGCCTTATCTTGGGAAAGGGGCTCGGCGGCTCGGCGACGACTGGTGCCGGCGACTACTTCTACTTCGACACCTCCGGAGGTAAGGTCAAGGGCACAATCCGTCTGGTTCCGTTCCTCGGCCACCTGGGGAACGGCTCGGTTGCCGGTCTTCGTTGCGCGTACTCGTGGTACTGGTCCGGTAGGGCCGCTTGGCACTTCGTCTCCCGGCTTTCTGCTACGGGCCGTAGCCGGGGGTGAATCAGGGCGTAGCCCTGAGAGGGGGCTGGCCCCCTCCTAACCCCAAACAGGGATTCACGGTGAGGGCGGCGCTGGTTTCTGGTTCAGTTCCTCGGCAACCTGAGGAACGGCTCGAATGCCGGTCTTCGTTACGCGAACTCGAGGAACAGGTCCGGTAGGGCCACTTGGAACTTCGTCTCCCGGCAATCTGTCTATAAATCTCTACTCGCACCGTGTCTACCGCGGCCGCCGCTTTCTGGCGGGACGCGGCTCAGCCTGACTCCTTTGAGTGAAATTTGTCCGCAAGGCTCACGGGCTGGTAGCCGCAAGGCGAACGCTCGTATGACAGACAGAAAGAGCTTTGATCTATGAAAACCTATTGCAAGGGCCTCGAGCTCACGCGCAGAAGCGTCGTCGAGGCCCTGCACCGATGGAAGAAAAGCGACTCCGGCAAGGAGAACGGCTGGCGCGTCGCCGACGAATACGGCACCGAGACGGCGTTCGTCGACCGCATCTGGCTAGAGCTCTCGACCGAGACGCTGACATTTGAGCCCATCCGAACCTATCTGAAACACGACCCGAACAACGGCAAACTGCGCGAGATAAGCGTCGAGAGCATCAAGCGGCAAGTGTGCAACTACCTGTGCGTAGAGGCACTTGAGCCGCTCCTTGCCGCCAAGGTCGGCTTCTGGCAGGTGTCGAGCGGCGTCAAGGGCAAGGGCGCGGCGCTGGGGATGCGCAAGCTCAGGCGCGCGGTTCACCGCTTCGTCTACCACGTGCACGTCGACATCCGCAACTGCTACGGCTCGATGCAAACGGCGATAGTGGAGGGTCTGGTGGCGCGCTACGTCAAGAACAGCCAAGTCCTCTACCTGCTCCATTCGCTGCTGTCGACGATGAACGGCGTCCTTATCCTCGGCAGCTACCTGTCGCTTCGGTCGGCGGCGTTCGTGATTTCGTTCGCGTACCACGCGGTCGAGGAGGCGGCGAAGGAGCGGCGCGGCAAGCGCGTGAGGCTTGCGGGATGCCAGGTGTGGTACGCCGACGACGGCTATTTTCTCGGCAACTCAAAGCGCTCGCTCAGGAAGGCCGCGGCCATCGCCGCACGCGTTTTGGGGCGGCTAGGATTGTCGCTGAGGCCGTGGAAGGTGAGGCGCAACGGCGCCGAGCCCATCGACTTCGCGGGCTATCGCATCTGGTGCGCTCGCGGGCGCCGGGTCGACTTGCGAAAGAGACTCTGGAAACGACTGCGACGCGCGTTCGCGCGCTACAGGCGCAGGCGCACCGAGCGCTTGGCGAGGCGCGTGTGCTCTTACTGGGGCTGGCTGAAAACGGCCGTCATGGAGCACCAGATGAACGCTAAGCGGTGCATATTCAACGCGGCGAGGGCCGTGGGTTAGGAGGTAATTTATGGTTGTGAAGTCTGAGCGAACAGGCGAGAGTCCCGAGGCGGTCGAGATTGCGGGGACCGACGTCTGGCTGCGCCGCGGCATCGCCGAGCGCGAGCGCGAGGAGCAGGGGGGCGAGGGCGGTTCCGTCAAGGTGAAGGTGTTCACTTACGAGGAGCTGCACTTCACCGACCCGACGGGCGAGCTGACGGTCGATGGCGCAAAGGCCGACTTTGACACCGTCTGGGCGGCACACGAGGCGGACGGCATGAGCATGGAGGAGCAGATCGCATCGCTCCAGCAGCAGGTCGCCGATTCGCAAGCGGCCCTTCTCGAGCTCGGCGACATCGTTGGAGGTGAGTAACTTGGCGAAGATCTACTACCGCGCCGTGAAAAGCGGCAAGCGCACGCTCGAGAGCGTTCCCGAGCGCTGGCGCGACGAGGTACGCCAGATTCTAGAGGCAGACGGCGAGTAGGGAAGGGCCCCGGCTTCGGTCGGGGCCCTTTTCCGTTATGCGCGGGCGACCATGCGTGCCGACGATTGGAGGCGGCGCATGGCGAAGGATAGCGCTCACGAGTTCTCAGACGCCGAGATTCGGGCGTTCGAGCGCGAGGTGGCGGGAGTGTACGGCGAGGCGAGCAAGACGGCCTACGCCAACCTCAAGCGCTATCTGGCGCAGTTCGAGGCCGACGACGAGAAGATGCTCGAGCGGCTCGAGGCCGGAGAGATCACCAAGGCGCAATACAGGTCTTGGCGAAGCGGGAAGATAGCGGCTGGCAGGCGCTACCGAATCGTCCTCAAGCAGTGCGCCGAGGCTATGACGCGCGCGAACGTCGTCGCAGCCGCTGTCATCGAGGGCAGGCTGCCCGAGGTCTACGCCGAGAACTACAACTACGGCACGTGGCAGGTCGAGAGCGCCGTGGGCGTTGACACGACCTACGCACTGCAGGACGCGTCGACCGTACAGAGGCTGCTCACCGACCACGACAGCTACCTGCCCAAGCCGTCCGTCAACGTCGCCAAGGACGTGGCGTGGAACCGCCGGCTCATCGCCAATCAGATCACACAGGGCCTGCTGCTCGGCGAGTCGATACCAAAGATAGCCAAGCGCATGCAGGACGTGACAGGGGCGAACCGCGCGGCGGCGGTGCGTCTGGCGCGCACCTCGACGACTGCGGCGGAGAACGCCGGGCGCGTCGACAGCTACAAGAGGGCCAAGGGGCTCGGTATCAAGGTGCAGCAGGAATGGATGGCGACGCTCGACCTGCGTACGCGCTCGAGCCACAGGCAGCTCGACGGCGAGAAGGTCGAGGTCGGGGAGAAGTTCAGCAACGGGTGCCGCTACCCGGGCGACCCCGAGGCGCCGTATGCCGAGACGTGCAACTGCCGATGCACGCTGATTGCGTGCTGTGACGGGCTCGACGTGCTCGACGGCGAGCGTTTCAGCCGACTGCCCGAGGGCATGACCTACGAGGAATGGAAGGCGGGCAAGCCCGCCGTCAACGGCGCCAAACCGGCCGACCGCACCATCTCCGAGTTCATGGAAATGCCCGGCACCAAGCGCAAGCTGGACGTGGCGGGCGTATCCAAGACCGAGGCGCGCAAGCGGCTCTCGCGGCAGCTCGAGGACTACGGCATACCGTCTGGCTCGTTCCGTAAGATGAGCGCCGGCGACCAGCAGAAGGTGTTGGATAGCGCCCTGGCGGGCATAAAGTCAGCGCGCGAGCAGGTCGAGCTGAAGGGTCTCGGCGGCAGTCTCCCGGCAGGGCTTTCGGCGACGCAAGACGCGAGAAAAATGGCACGTGGAATGGCAAAACGTTTGCACGAGTGCGACGATGCTGGTGTGAGGGGCCTATTCAGGAAGTTCGGCCAGCGTCTCGTCGTGACTGACGAGGACGGCCATATCGCCCAGTTCGACCGGTCTAAAGTGCGCGTCGAGATGTCGGTCGCGAAGGCGATGAAGGGCGACAATATCCATAGTCCATACCAGACAGCTTTCCATGAGTTCGGCCACATGATCGACCACCTTGCCGGAAAAAATGGAAAGTGGGCGTCTTCCGGCAGCGGTATCGTCGAGGCCATAGACCGAGACTGGAAAAGGCAGAGAATCTCCGCCATCGTCGACAGCCGGGTGCTATCTGGGAGGAAGGCCCCGGCCGAAGCGATCATGGACCTGAGGGCGTTCGGAAAGCAAACCGGCGACGACTCGCTCATCGCACTCGCGAGGAGCCTGAGGAGGGGACTGAGGAGCGGCAGTATCTCCTACGACGAGATTATCGACCGCGATGATTACAAGTCCGCCATGAGGCGCATGGCGGAGTACGACCTCGACAATGGCGGGCGATTTATCAGGACCGAGGCCGATAGGATGATAATCGACAGGCTCAAGGAACGACGGGCGCGGATTAAAGGCAGGAAATACAGTGACGTATCCGATATAATCGAGGGTGCGACAGGCTTTGACTACCCGCTCGGCTTCGGGCACGGCGCCGCCTACTTCTCCGGTGTCGGCGGTGAAGAAAGACGAGCGAGCGAGTTTTTCGCCGAGGCGTGTTCCGCAAAGGCGGCGAACGGCGAGTCGCTTGAGGTGATGAGCGAGCTGTTTCCAGAGTCGCTTGCAAAGTTCGACGAGCTTGTAGAGAGGCTGACGAGATGACGGATGTCGAGAAAATGACCGCCGAGGATGCGCTCGAGGCCCATATGGAGCGGTTCGGCTTCATCCCGTGGGGGCTTTCGACAATGGATGACGATCACATTGTCGCCGCTGTCGAAAAGGCGCTCAAAGACGGAGAGCCGTACAAGGACGAAGTGCCTGAGGACTGCGTCCTGTAAATACGAAACAACTTAGACGCTGAAGTAAAAGCCCCGCCACGGCGGGGCTTTTTTCATGCCGCGTGACCGTGCCGCGACACTGCCTGCAGAGAGATTGGGGCAGGCATGAAAGAGCTATTCACTTGCGCGAACTGCGGCGACTGCGCCGTAAAGCTGGGTTTCGGCTTCACGTTCCCGGATACCTACATCTGCACGCAGCGCGGCGACGAGGTCGAGCCCGACGACGGCTGCACGCTCGGGTGCGCCGGCGTGCCGATGCAGGCCATCGAGGCCATCGAGGCGGACGTCGACGGTCGCGTTGGCTACGGCTGCGAGGTGCTCGACTGATGGCTTACGGGCTCGTCGGCGGCGTCGGCGACCACGGCCAGCACGGCACCCTCATCACCGAGGAGATCGTAAACGCCACGAAGCTGGATACCGCCGAGTGCATCGAGATACGGCAGAACAACATCGAGCAGGTCGAGAAGGCCCTCTTGCGCGCCTACAAGACGGGCCTAGAGGAGATGGGCCTCGTCGCGGAGGGCTACGCCAAGGCGACGTGCCCGGTCGACACGGGCAGGTTGCGCAACTCCGTCACGCACCTACTCAAAGGCTACGACTGCTTCATCGGGACCAACGTCGAGTACGCGCCGTACGTCGAGGAGGGGACCTCCCGCATGAAGGGCAAGCACTTCCTGCGCAAGGCGGCGACGGGCCACGGGGACACGTACCGGGCGATTCTCGAGAAGCACCTGAGGGGCGGCGCATAGGGCCGCGTTACTCCGCTTGGATACTCACCCTTGCCGCGAGGTATTGCGGCGCGGGCCCTGCCGAGGCAACAGGCTGTGACCCGCCCATTCCGAAGCAAGGGAGATTCTGTTGGCACTCACGCGAAAGATGCTCAAGGCAATGGGCATCGAGGACGAGAAGATCGATCAGATCATCGAGGAGCACGCCGAGAGCGTGGACGCGCTCAAGGCGCAGCGCGACGAGCTCAAGGAGGCCGCGGGCAAGGCGGACGGCTACAAGAAGGAGCTGGACGCGCTCAAGGCCAAGGGCGAGGGCGCGGGCGAGTACGAGGAAAAGTACAAGGCCGCCGTCAAGAACCTAGAGGACTACAAGGCCAAGGTCGAGGGCGAGAAGGCCGCAGCCGAGAAGCGCAGCCTGTACCGAGAGCTGCTCAAGTCGGCGGGCGTCGACCCCAAGCGCATCGACACCGTTCTCAAGGTCTCCGACCTCGAGGGCGTGACCGTCAAGGACGGCGCCATCGAGGACGCGGACAAGCTGACCGAGGGCATCAAGGCCGACTGGGCCGACTTCATCGCCAACACGACCGTCGAGGGTGCCGCCGTGGCCCACGCCCCCAGGGGCGAGGGCGGCAAGGACATCAACGAAATGAGCACCGCCGAGTACATGAAGTACAAGGCGGAGCAGAGAGGCTAAGGGGTATCTATGTCGAACACCATCCTTACACCCAACATCATCGCCAACGAGGCGCTGGACGTCCTGCGCACCAACGCCGTCATGGCCAACCTCGTCCACCGCGACTACTCCTCCGAGTTCGTCGCGGGCGTGGGCGACACCATCACCGTCCGCAAGCCCGCCACCTTCGAGGCCAAGGAGTTCACTACCCAGGTCGAGGTGCAGGACGCCACGGAGGACAAGGTCCCCGTCAAGATGGACAAGCTGCTCGACGTGACGTTCGCCGTCACGTCCAAGGAGCTGACGATGGGCATCGTCGACTTCTCCGCGCAGTTCCTCGTCCCGGCGATGCAGGCCTTCGCCGACAAGATCGACGGCTACCTGCTTGAGCTCGAGAAGGACGTCACGAACCGCGTCGACCACACCAAGGGCGCAATCGCCGTGGCGGACATCATCGCCGCCCGCAAGTTCCTCGTGGACGCCAAGGCGCCCTCCACGGAGCGCCGCTTCGTCTACGGCTCCCAGGCCGAGGCCGACCTGCTCAACACCGAGGCGTTCACCAACGCCTCCGCCGTCGGCGACAACGGCACCGCCCTCAAGGAGGCGTCGCTCGGCCGCAAGTACGGCCTCGACTTCTACTGCGACCAGAACGTTCAGAAGACGACCGCCGAGACGGCCAACTACACGCCCTCAATCGCGTTCCACAAGAACGCCTTCGCGCTCGTGACCCGCCAGCTCGAGATGCCGCTTGGCGCACCCAAGGCGTACTCCACCTCCTATGACGGCTTCGGCCTTCGCGTCGTGCAGGACTACGACCATAAGACCAAGACCGACGTCGTCTCCATCGACATGCTCTGCGGCGTCAAGACCCTCAGCCCCGAGCTCGCCGCAGTCATCACCGATAAGCGATAGGCGTAGAGATGCTCGAGCAGGTGCTTCTGTCGTTGCGCAACTGGTTCGTCGCCGACAAGCGCACGGGGCGCGTCCGTATCGAGGACGGCCGCCTTGTGCCGCCCGCGGCCCTCGGCCTCAAGGAGGGCCAGTACGTCCGCATCACGGGCTCGACGTTCAACGACGGGCTGCATGCGTGGCCCTGCAACGGACTCACGGACGAGGAGTTCGTCGGCACCGTCTGGGCGCTCGCCATCCCGCAGGCCGTGGTCGACCTCGCTGACGAGATCGCGGCGTGGCAGACCGAGCACGCCAAGGAGCTGGACAGTCCGTACGCATCCGAGAGCTTCGGCGGCTACAGCTACACGCGCGTCGGCGGCGACGGCTCGCCCATCACGTGGCGGCAGCAGTTCAAGGCGCGTCTCGACCCTTGGAGAAAGCTGTGAGCCGCCTGTACGAGCGCATGGCGGTAGCGTGCACGAGGCTCGTCGCAAAGACCGAGCCTGATGGTGAGGGTGGCTTCAAGACCGTCCTCACCGTCGGCGACGGCTTCACGGCGGCGATCGTGCGCGACAGCTCCACGGCCTCGCGCATCGCGGAGCACGACGGCGTGAGGAACGTCTACACCGTGACGACCGCCGAGCCGCTGCGGTACGGCGACCTCTTCCAGCGTGCGTTCGACGGGCAGGTATTCCGCTGCACGTCGAACGCGGACGACGGCGCCGCGCCGTGCTGCGCGTCGTTTGGCTTCGGCCAGTGCAGCGCGGAGGAGTGGGAGGTGCCGGATGGCGACTAAGGCGGCAGCGCTGCAGGCTTGGCTCGAGGGCTTCGGCCTTCCCGTGTACCGCGACTCGGCGGTGCCGGGCGAGGCGAAGATGCCCTACATCACCTACGACCTGCCGACCGCGGCATTCGGCACGCAGTGCAACTCCGAGGTGAACCTCTGGTTCCGTACATCGTCCGAGGCCGCGCCCAACTCCAAGGCCGAGGAGGTCGCCCGGGCGTTGGGACTGTCGGGCGTGTTGCTGCCGTGCGACGGCGGCGGCATGTGGGTGATGCAGGGCGAGCCGTTCTGCAACGCCATGGCCGACGAGGACAACGCCGTGAAGCGCCGAATCATCAACCTGACCATTGAGTACATGACCAGCTACTAGGAGGTCATATGTCTAAGTTCACGCGCATCCCCGAGAACACGTTCAAGGAGATCGTCATCAACGCGGGCCTGCTCGCCACGAATTTCAACCCCAAGACCGCAGAGGTCGCGGAGTCCGAGCTGATGGGCGCGACGAGCGGCGGAACCAGCTTCGCCGCCACGCCCAGCTTCATCGACTACGGCGAGGACATCGACAACTGCCCCGCCAACACGATGGAGCTGAAGCGCATCGACAGCATCGATGCCAAGCTGAGCGGCACCTTCGTAACGCTGAACACCGCGCTCGGCAAGAAGCTCGCAGTCGCAGCCGACGAGACCGAGGGGAAGATCGTCCCGCGCTCCGCGCTCTCGGAGGAGGACTTCGCCGATATCTGGCTCATCGGCGATTACTCGGGCGAGAACGGCAACGGCTATATCGCCATCCGCCTCATCAACGCGCTCAACACGGGCGGTCTGCAAATCACGACGCAGAACAAGGCTAAGGGCCAGTTCGCGTTCGAGTTCACGGGCCACTACTCAATCAAGAACCCTGAGATCGTGCCCTACGAGCTGTATATCAAACAGGAGATTGGAGCCTAACCATGAAGTTGGACAACCTTAACGCCGACGAGTTCCAGAACGCCATGTGCCTGTTGGCGGACGTGGCGGAGGACGTCATGAACGGCGAACTCGGCGCAAAGGCAAAGGCCTCCTACGCCAAGTTTCGCTCCGACTCCGCCAAGGCCAAGGCCAAGGCGACCGCCAAGGCGAAGGGCGACCCCGAGGCCGCGAAAGCAGCCGCCACCGCCGAGGTCAACGGCCTCGCCGTGGACATGGTTGCGGGGCTTCTGCCCGACGTGCTGCGCCAGGGCGGCGAGATCAGCTACAAACTGCTCGCCGCGCTCGACGGCCAGACGCTCGAGGAGTACAAGGCCGACTTCACCGTCAAGAAGTGGGTGAACGACATCAAGGATGCCATCGACGGCATTGACGGCATCAAGGACATCCTGGCTCCTTTTTTTGGATAGCCGCCGAGGACCCATCTCACATATGGCTCTGTCTGGGCGAGTACGTCGGGCCACGACGTGCTCGCCCTTTCTGTAGGTACATGGTCGCGCGGTGGCGCGAGCGGGACGAGCGGGAGGCGTTCCGCGTGTACCTGAGCGAGTCGGTGCGCCTCATGGCGCAGGGGAAGTGGCTCAAGGAGCCCTTCCTGAGCATCGTCAACGGCGGTGCGGGCGATGGGTCCGAGGCGGAGGACACGCGCGGCGGCGACGAGATCGCCGCAGACATCATCGAGCGGATGGGATTGAAGGTGGTCTAGGTGAACCTTCTCGACCTGATGATTAAGGTCGGCCTCAAGGACGAGGCCAGTGGCAAGGCCGAGGGCGTGGCCTCGAAGGTCGTGGGCACGCTCGGCAAGGCCGGCGCGACCGCCGCCAAGGCGATAGGCGTTGGCGTCGCCGCCGTGGGGGCGGGCGTCGCCGCCATCGGCGTGGCGAGCACGCAGGCCTACGCCGCGTACGAGCAGAACGTCGGCGGCATCAAGAAGATTTTCGGCAACATGGGCAAGTCGCTCGACGAGTACGCCGCGCTCACGGGGCAGACCGTCGAGCAGTGCTCCGGCAAGTGGCAGCAGCTCGAGCAGGCGCAGACCACAGTGCTCGCAAACGCCGACGCAGCCTACAAGACGGCCGGCATTAGCGCCAACCAATACATGGAGCAGGTGACGGGCTTCTCGGCCTCGCTCGTTTCCTCACTGGGCGGCGACACGGTAAAGGCCGCGAAGTACGCCAACACGGCAATGGTCGACATGAGCGACAACGCCAACACCTTCGGCACGGCGATGGAGGACCTCCAGAACGCGTACCAGGGCTTTGCGAAACAAAATTACACGATGTTGGATAACCTCAAGTTGGGCTATGGCGGCACCAAGGAGGAGATGCAGCGCCTCATCAAGGACGCGCACGCCGTCAACTCCGCCGTGGACGAGTCGAGTCTCTCATTCGACAACATCGTGCTCGCCATCCATACGATGCAAGAGCAGATGCAGATCGCTGGCACGACCTCGCGCGAGGCCGCGACGACCATCGAGGGCTCCTGCAACATGGCGAAGGCCGCCTGGGAGAACTGGCTGACCGAGCTGGGCAAGGACGACGCCGATATGGGCAAGCTCACCGAGGAGTTGGTCGAGTCGGTCGAGACGGCGGCTTCGAACGTCATCCCGCGCGTTGCGACCATCGTCGGCACGGCGCTGTCGCAGCTGCCGAGCCTTGTCACGTCGGTCGGTCCCGTGCTCGGCCAGGCGTTCGTCGACATCTTCACGCAGGCGCTCGACAGCGCAGCGGCAGCCGTGCCCGGGCCCATGGGCGACATCCTCTCCGCCGTGTCTGACGGCGTGGACGAGATCGGCGAGCGCTTCAAGGGCCTTGGCGAGATCTGGTCGGTTGGTGACAACCCGCTCGAGTCTCTGCACCTCGCCATGGTCTACGGCCTGACGCTGCTCGAGGGCGACCTGTCCACGCTGCAGGAGAACATCACCTCATCGCTGCCCGGCATCGCCGAGGGCTTCGCCGACGTCGGCGGCGAGGTCGTTCCTAGGCTCGCCGAGGGAATCGAGATGGGGCTGTCGTTCCTCTCCGAGACGGCGGCGTCGCTCATGACATCGCTCGGCGGCTACCTGTCCGAGAACCTGCCCTCAATCACGGAGAGCGGCCTGCAGATTCTCACCGGCCTCTCCGAGTCCATAGCCGAGAACGCGGGCGTTCTGGCGGAGGGCGCGGCGAACCTCATCGTCGGCTTGGCGCAGGGTATCGCCGGCAGCCTGCCGACGCTCATCGAGCAGGCCCCGGTCATCGTGCAGAACCTCGCCAGCGCGATCAACGACAACGCGCCAATACTGCTCGGTGCCGGCATCCAGGCAATCGTGACGCTGGCACTTGGCATTGTGCAGGCGATACCGACGCTCATCGCCAACATCCCGGCCATCTTCTCGGCTTTCGTCTCGGCTTGGTCGGCGCTCGACTGGCTGAGCCTAGGCAGGAACGCCATCACGTTCCTGGGCAACGGCATCACCGGCATGGTCGGTTTCGTCAGCTCGTGCGGCACCAACATCGTGTCCGCTATCCGCGGCGCAATCCAGAACCTGCCGTCCACCCTGGCGAGCATCGGCCGCAACGGAATCAGCAGCCTGGGTTCCGCCATCCGCGGCGCGGTCGGCTTCGTGACCTCGGCGGCCTCGAGTATCGGCAGTTCCATCATGGGCGCCCTGTCCTCCATCCCGGGCCGCGTGGCCTCCATCGGCTCGCAGATCGTGCAGGGCATCGCAAACGGAATCAGCGGCGCGGCTGGTGTGGTCGTGAGCAAGATTACCGGCGTGGTTGGCGGCGCCATCGACGCGGCCAAGAACCTGCTGGGTATCCACTCCCCCTCGCGCGTGTTCCGCAAGATTTTCGGCTACGTCATGGAGGGCGCGGCCCTCGGCATCGACGACACGGCGGACGAGCCGGTGAAGTCCATGAGGTCGGCGGTGCGCAACGTCGAGAAGGCCGCCGTGTTCGGTGTGAGCGTTACCGGCGGCGGAGCATACGGGGCGACCGCCAGCGGAGCCGCGGGCATCGCGGGCGGCGGCAACGTTTACAACCTCTACCTCGACGGCGACCTGCTGGGCGTCGACGGGCGCGTGGCCTCCGCCTTCAGGAGCTTCGTCGCGGCGGTGGAGCAGAGCATGGCGATGGGGGTCGCGTAGTATGGCGCAGGGAAACTTGGTTCAAGGCGGCAGTGGCTATAGAAAGTACTGCTGGTGCGCGTACGTGGACGTTGCTGAGGTCGGGCGCACGGACACCACCGTGACCTACCGCGTCACGCACGGCTACGGCACGCGCTACGCCATCGACTGCTACGCAAACGGCAGCTCGTCGGCGGGCGGCTCGTGGAACGGCTCGGTCTACTCGACGAACAACTCCGGCTGGGTATGGGTGCAGTGCACGTCGCGCGACGTCGAGCTCGCGCGCGGCAACGGCAAGGCCTACAACCACACCTTCACGGGCCAGATTAACGTCACGGGCGGCTTCGGCAACGGAACGTCCAACGCCTCCAATACCGTCACGGTCCCGTGCCGCGCCTACAGCACGCCTCACCCGCCGAAGAACATCAGGGCGGAGCGCCTGAGCGACACCAGCGCGAAGGTCAGCTGGGACACCGATTACACGGACAGGGCCGGCGCCTACCCTTGGGATACCGTGACCGTCGGCGTGGCGAAGAACGGCCCGGGGAAGTTCACCGACGTCGGCACCGTGGGCTGGGATACCACGAGCCACACCTATAACGGCCTCGAGCCGGGCTGCATGTACATCTTCTCGGCCAAGGCGACGGGCCCCGGCGGCACGTCGGACTACGGCGTGAGCGCGCCGGCGATCTACACCACGCCGACGGCGCTCGGCATGCTCGAGGCAGTCAAGGCGGAGGCGGCGAAGGTCGTGCTCAAGGGGCACGACGCGCCGGCCTTCGTCGACAGCTGGGAGTTCCAGCTCACGACCGACGGTGGAAAGACGTGGGTCGATGCGGACGTGAACGCCTCATGGGAGGACGAGGAGGCACCGGCGGGTACGGTGCGCTACCGCGCCCGCGCGGTCAAGAGCGGCCTCAAGGGACCGTGGACCGAGTCAAACGAGGTCACGACAATATGCCCGCCGCTCGCACCGTTCATCAGGGGCGTCAGGGCGGCTTACGCCACAGGTTCGACCGCGACGCTCGAATGGGTGCCCAACCATCCGGACGGCTCGGCGCAGACCTCAGCCGAGGTGCAGGTCACGACGCCGACGGGTCCCACCACCACGACGGTCGATGGCCCGGGTACGAGCCTGAAGCTGCCGACCGGCACCAAGGGCCTCTACTCCGTGTGCGTGCGCACCAAGGGCCTCGACGAGGACTGGGGCGCATGGTCGAGCGCGGCGGCATATACCGTGGCGGATGCGCCCCAGGCATTCTTCACCGACCCGGCTGCGGACGGGGCGACCCTGCGCGCGGTGCCGCATGCCTTCACGTGGAAGGTGGCCGACGAGACGGGCGTCAGCCGACAGTACCTGTCTTTATGCGACATCAGGGGCAACCTCCTGTGGAGCGGGACTGTGGACAAGGACGCGCGCTCCTTTGGCCTCGGCTACGCGCAACACGCCTTCGTCAACTTCACGCCCTACAGGGTCATGCTCACGGTCACGGCTGGCTCATCGCTATCGGTCACCGTCTCGAGAACTTTCCGGACCGACTGGGCACCGCCAGCCAAACCGTCGCTCAACATCTTCGTCGACGAGAGGTTGGGATGCCAGCTGTCGGTATTCCCAGGCAAGGCCGACAGTGACGACACGCCCGAGACGTCCCGCTTCACCGTGTCGCGCGTCCTGCCCGATGGCTCGACCCTGCAGCTCGGCTCGCACCTTGCGGCGGGCGAGGGCGCGAGCGACCCGCTACCCCCGCTCAACAGCGAGTTCGAGTACGTCGCGGTCGCCTACGCCGCGACGGGCGTGAGCACGGCGACGAGGGTCAAGACGACCGTGGCGAGCCGCGCGGTGGCTCTCAACTGGGGAGCCGGCGCTGAGAGGTCGTGGCTCGGGCGCTATCTCAAGAAGGGCTCGAGCCGTAAGGTGACGCACGGATACAAGATGCTGCACTTCGCCGACGGCGGGGAGGGGCTGCCCGTCTCGTACGGCATCAACGAACGAGACGTCAAGGACAGCATGGACTTCCTGCTGCTCGACGAGGAGGACTACAAGTCATTCCTCGAGGTCATGAACATGGCGGGGCGCTTCTGGGTGCGCGATCTCTACGGCGAGCGGTTCCGCGCCCGCCTCAGCTGTAGCGTGAAGCGTTCCGACGGCGCGTGGGTGGCTTCGTGCGACCCGACGTGGGAGACGTGGGAGGAGCCCGCCAATGGCTGATAGCTGGACGAAACCGTTCGACGCCTCCTACGACTTCGTGCGCGTATCACGTGAGACGGGGCTCGAGCTCGACTTCGTGCGCGACATCGAGAACGGCGGCTCCATCGAGCGCAACGCGAACACGGCGCTCTATGAGACTGCATCCCTGGACTTCGCTGACAAGTTCGACGTTGGCAACGACTTTCTGCGTGTGTACCTCAACGCCACCTTCACGGACGGCAGTAAGAGGCGCGAGTGCCTCGGAACATTCATGCCGCAGGTGGACTCGGTGGACATCGACGGCGCCTACCGCGAGGGCCAGATCAACGCCTACGGCCTCCTGAAGCGGCTCAAAGACGACGACTTCGACGGGCCGTACGTGATCGTTGCGGGCAGCAATCTGGTTGATGAGGCCGTCAAGATAGCCGAATCGGTCGGCCTCACCGTCTACGCCGACCCCAGCAGCCTCCTTCTGGGCAGCACCTTGGTTTTCGGCGTGGGTAGGGACAACGACGCTAAGAACAAGCTGGACGCGGTGGACCTGCTCCTCAAGGCGGCCGGGTTCCGCTCGCCGGCGACCGACCGGATGGGCAACGTGCTCTACAGGCGCTACGTCGAGCCTGCCGACATGCCCATCTCGGCGGAGTTCACCGAGGGCAGGGACGCGCGCTTCATGCCGGACATGACCGAATCGACCAACCGCGCCGAGGTCTGCAACGTCGTGCACGTGGACTTCAGCACGCAGGACGCATCGGTGCGCGGCACGGCGGTGGACGACTCGCCCGACTCCGACCTGTCGACAGTCTCGGTCGGTCGTCGCATCGTCAAGAGTTACAGCTACGACAGCCTGCCGGGCGTTGACACCGAGGACAGCAACCTCATCGAGGGTGCCGCCAACGCCCTCATCGGCATCGGAAAGAAGTCTGAGAAGAACTTCCGCAAGAGCGATTCGCACGGCAGTATCCAGACCGTCTACGTCTCCGACTCGCCGCAGGTGGGCGTGCTTTTCGGCATCAAGGTCGTCTCGAGTGGCGGGCGCGTCGGCTTCTGCCAGGACGAGGGGCCGAGCGTCAAGAAGGACACGGACTACACGCAGAGCGTGTGGGTCAAGGGCACCAAGGGCGCGACGGGCATCATACAGTCCTTCTGGGACCAGGAGAGGGCGCTTGGCCCGGTGATCGAGGGCTTCACTCTGACTGGCGAGTGGCAGAAGGTCGGCTACACCTATCACGCCACGGAGAACCACAGCAAGGTCAGCTGGGGCTACTGCTACATCGACGGCGGCGAGGCAATCTTCGTCGCCGATAAGGTCGAGGAGGGCTCCACAGCCACGCCTTGGCCCCAGGACGCCATGCAGTCGGCTGCGGACGCCAAGGCGGCGGAGCTGCTCGCCACCGAGCGCGCCGTGACGCGCACGGACGAGTTCAAGAGCGTCTACAAGCCCGTCGAGCCATGCATGGCTGTGGCGATGAACTACAGGACCGGCGGGGTTGTCGGAAAGCTGGCAATTCAGAAGCAGACGCTGACGCTCGACGCCGGCTGCGTCATAAAGCACACGGCGAGGAGGTACGAGCGATGAGCGATTCGACGGTCGAGATCAAGGGCGCTGCGGCGCGGCTGGCGGCGGCGATGCCGTCGAGCGGCAAGCACCTGACGATGGAGTTCGGCACGGTCGTGGGCATCCACGGCACGACGCTAGACGTGATGCTGCACGGGACAGTGGTGACGGTCCCGATGGTGCGCTCCTGCACGGGGTGCGTCATCACCGACCGCGCCGTGATCCTGTCGCAGGGCCCGCTGGCCGTGTGCGTCGGCACGATGGCGGCGGTGTAGGCCGGCGTTACGGGGGCCCGAACCTGCAGTGTGGCGGGGAATGGGCCCCACCACACTGCAGAACGGAAGGGAGGCCGGATGGAGGCACTCAAGCTCTTCGTGCCGTACGGACCGGCTTGGCTTGGAGGCGTGCTTCTGGCGCTTATTGCCGTTTACTTTGGGCGTCAGTTTCTCGCCGAATACAAGCTGCAGAACGAGCGCAAGGCGAATCTCAACCTCAAGTGCGAGGAGCGAAAGCAGGCCGAGGTGGACGAGCGGGCGCAGCGCGACCGTGAGAGATCGCAGATGGAGGGCCGCATCGCCGCGCAGATGGAACGCAGCAACACTTTGATTGAGGGGATGAAGACCCTCATGGAGTCGGTCGTCGCGTCAAATGACGTGCTGCACGCCGACCTGGTCCACAGCCAGGCGCGCAGCCAGGGGATGGCCGAGAAGGTCGACCACATCTACGACCGCGTCGACCTCATGTACAACAAGGAGACAAGTAGATAGGAGCAATCAAATGACCGAGATTCAGGCCGGCCTCACCGTCGCCACGGTGCTCGTGGTGCCGTACATCGTGCAGGCCATCAAGACTAAGGCCATGACGGGCAGCGTCGCCCGCTGGACGGCCATCGCCGTCTCGGCGGGGTGCGGCGCCCTCACGGCCATGGCGGGAGGCGTGCCCACCGACCCCTCGGCGTGGGTGACGTCCATCTTCGCGTGTGTCGGCGGCGTGCAGGTGGCCTATGCCGCCTTCAAATCCGTCGGTATCACGGACAAATGGCTCGACGCGCTGCTCGCGCTCGGCAACATTAAGGAGAACTAACATGGCAGATTTCGCGAACGTCCAACCGGACGAGTACAAGCTCCTCGGCTGCAACTTCTCGGCGGGACGACCCTTCGGCATCAAGGGCGTCACGATCCACCATATGGCGGGTGACCTCAATGCGGCCCAGTGCAACAGCATCTGGGCCGCCAACGGCTGCTCTGCCCACTACTCGGTCGACCGCAACGGCTACATCGTGCAGCACGTCAACGACACGGACCGCGCCTACGCTTGCGGCGACGGCATCGGCACGGGCGGCGGCAACGACACGACCATCAGCATCGAACACGCCAACAGCGCGCGCGGCCCGTGGACGGTTCACGAGGCCGCTATCGAGAGCGGTGCGCACCTCGTGGCGGCGCTGTGCCTGTACTACGGGCTGGGCCGCCCGGCATGGATGGTGAACGTGTTCCCGCACAAGCACTGGTCGTCCACGGCCTGCCCCGGCGAGCTGGCTGGCTCGCAGCGCGACCACTACATGCAGCGCGCCGTCGAGTGGTACGACGCGATGGTCGGCGGCACGCAGCCGTCCGCGCCGACTGTGCAGCCCGCGGCGACCCCCGCTGTGCCTTCGGCGTCGCAGGGCGCGCCGGGCGGTTTCCCTCGCTCCACTGGCGCCCGTGTTCCCGTACATTACTCGCTGCACCTTAAGGGTGGCGGCTGGCTGGACGAGGTGACTGACTTCGGTGCCGGCGACGACGGCTTCGCGGGCTACCCGTGCCGACAGCATGACCTCCTTTGCGCCCGAGTTGATCGCGGTACGCTCAAGTATCAGGTCCACACCGTCGAGGACGGCTGGCTCGACTGGGTCGCCAAGGGCGACCGCAACGACACCGTAAACGGCTGCGCCGGTATCGCCGGTCATACCATCGACGGCGTGCGCATGTACTACGTGACGCCGAGCGGCGAGGAGTACAAGCAGGCGTGGTACCGCTCCCAGACCACTGCGCGCGCCGGATGGCTGAACACCGTGTGCGACGACGGCTCTACCTATAGCGGCGACGACTACGCCGGTATCTACGGCGAGCCGCTCGACCGTCTGCAGGTCTGCGTCACCGACGGGGTGCCGTGGTAATGGCTTTCGTCATGGGCGCGGCGCTCGGCGCGATTTTGGGCAGCTTCGTCACGGTTGTCGCGCTCGCCCTGATCTGGGGCGGGAGCGACCGCGGGCGATAACAGCAAAAGGGGCCGTGGCGGTTCGTCGCCACGGCCCCTTTTTGTATCCCTCGAATATCCTAAGTTGCCGCCAAACCCTAAGTACGGTCAGCGTGTTGCGGTACGTTCAGCGTGTTTTGCCTGTTGGTCAGCATCAATAGCGAGCTGCGGCAAACTGTCTCAGTACTGCCACATGTGGTTGACGGGGCCGGAGCCTTTGCCCATGTCAAAGCCAGCGGCGAGAGCGCCCGTTAGGTAGGCCTTGCCGGCGTTGACGGCATCGGCAAGATCCATGCCCTGGGCCAGCGCGCAGGCGATGGCGGACGAAAGCGTACAGCCAGTACCGTGCGTGTTGCCGGTCTCGATGCGCTTGTGGCGGAACCACGTGGTGAGCGGATCGCCCAGATGGTTGCCCTCGTCATCGAGCGGCGCGGGCTCTGCTAGCACATCGTTGGCCTCGTTGACAAAATGCCCGCCCTTAACGAGAGACGCGCAGCCAAAGCGACGGGTGAGAAGCATGGCGGCATTTTGCTGCGTGCGCTCGGAATCGACCTCATAATCGAGCAGCGCCATGGCCTCGGGAATGTTGGGCGTGATAACGGTCGCCAGCGGGAACAGGCGGCGGGTGAGTGCCTCAGCGGCATCCTCGGCAATGAGGCGAGCACCCGAGGTGGCGACCATGACGGGGTCGACGACGATATTTTGTGCGTCCCAGGCGCTCAAGCGGTCGGCGATAACCTCGATAATCTCGGCAGAGGAAACCATGCCGATCTTGACGGCGCTGGGTCGGATATCGTCAAAAACGGCATCGATCTGCGCCGCGACAATATCCGGGGAGATGTTCTGCATGGCGGTGACACCGAGTGTGTTTTGTGCGGTGATGGCCGTGATGGCTGTCTCGGCATACAGACGGTGCGCCGTGATGGTCTTGATGTCGGCCTGAATGCCGGCGCCACCGCTGGAATCGGATCCTGCGATGGATAGAACGGCAGGTACCTTGCTGCGATCCATGTTCGCTCCCTTGTCTGGTCGGATTCAAATGGGTCTTCTGCCTGCATTATAAAGTTGCCCGGGTCGGCTGTATGCCGATCCCGGGCGGGCGGTGCAATCTTTACGTAAATGTAAGACAATGTTCACATGTCAACAATTGACGAACACCTTGTGGCCGTTTGTGGCTCCGGTGACGAGTTAGTCCTCCATGCCAAGATCGATCGTCGTGCCTTCGAACACCTTGTTGACGGTACGGACGGCGCACATCTTGCCACACATGGTGCAGGTGCCCTCGGTGGCAGCGGGGGATTCCTCGTAGCGCTTCTTACCGGTGACCGGGTCGAGAGCGCACTTCCACATGGCGTCCCAGTCGAGCTTGCGGCGTGCCTGGCCCATCTTGTCATCCATGTCGCGGGCGTGCGGCACCTTCTTGGCGATGTCGGCGGCGTGTGCGGCGATCTTGGTGGCCATGAGGCCATCGAGCACGTCCTGGGCGTTGGGCAGGCACAGGTGCTCGGCCGGCGTCACGTAGCACAGGAAGTCGGCACCGGAGCTGGCGGAGATGGCGCCGCCGATGGCAGCGGTGATGTGGTCGTAACCCACGCCGATATCGGTCACCAGCGGCCCGAGCACATAGAACGGGGCATTGTGGCATAGGCGCTTCTGCAGTTTCATGTTGGCGGCGATCTCGTCGAGTGCCATGTGACCCGGGCCCTCGACCATGACCTGGACGCCGGCGGCCCAGGCGCGCTTGCACAGCTTGCCCAGCTCGATCATCTCGGCGGTCTCGGTGGCGTCGTTGGAGTCGTAGAGGCAGCCCGGGCGGCAGGAGTCGCCGAGCGAAATCGTCACGTCGTATTCGTGACAGATCTCGAGCACCTCGTCGTAGAACTCGTAGAAGGGGTTCTCGTTACCGGTGACTTCCATCCAGCCAAACAGCAGCGAGCCGCCGCGACTGACGATGTTCATGAGGCGGCCGGTCTCCTTAAAGGTTTTGATGACCGATTTGTTGATGCCGCAGTGGATGGTCATAAAGTCCACGCCGTCCTCGGCATGCGCGCGCACGACCTCGAGCAGATCGTCCTTGGTGAGCTTGACCAGCGGCTTTTCCATGTAGCCGATGGCGTCATACATGGGGACGGTGCCTACCATGAGCGGCGTCTCGTTGATGAGCTGCTGGCGGAACTGGCGCGTCTTGCCCGAGTTGGAGAGGTCCATGATGGCGTCGGCGCCAAAGTCCTCGGCGATCTTGACCTTCTTCCACTCCTCGGCGGCGTCGGCCTTGTCGCCCGAGATACCCAGGTTCACATTGACCTTGGTGGACAGGCCCTCGCCGACACCAAAGGCGCGCATGCCTTTTTTGATATGCACGATGTTGGCGGGAATGGCGATGCGGCCGTCCGCCACGCGTTCGCGGATGTACTCGGGGTCGCGATGCTCGCGCTCGGCGACCTCCTTCATCTGCGGTGTGATCTGCCCGGCGCGGGCGAAGTCGATTTGCGTGACGAGCTTGGGCTCAGTCTGTGTGCTCATTGGCACGGCTCCCTTCGTTGGCATTACCCATATCAGGTTTGCGGGTCAGGGCGGGCGCGCCCAGTCTCAGCCTGCCGTCTTGTCCTGCAAGCTCCCCGTTTATGTGGTGGGCTCAAGTATAGCCTGAATGGGTACGATTGACGCGATGAGCATGCCCGTGGGGAGGCGAACATGGAAGACAAGCATCTATATCGAGAGACGCAATGGGATGTATCGGCCGAGGAAAGCCGTGCGCACCATGGCCTTGTCGCGACTGGTTTTGCGGTGCTTGCCGTGCTGGTGATTGCCGTTTGTATCTGGACGTTTGGTGGTCGCGGCGGCACTGCCTGGGAGTTTGAGGCCGATGATAGCCTACCGATTATGACGGTGAGGAGTACTGGCGGTAATGCCAATACGCTCGCCATTCCGGGCGATTATTGGTACCCGCGCGATGAGTTTGTGCAGTTGCAGCTGAGTGGTGGGTCCATTCCAGGCGAAGAAATCGAACGCGTGACGTTTGACGCGGCGCTCAAAACGCTGACGGTGAAGCTTAAAGATCAAGGAGATGTGCCCACGACCATGGATATCGCCCTGACGGAATGGCGTCTGGAGCCTCCGACGGGTGTTGCGGTGTCCGAGGTTAAGCACGTCAAGATTGTCTATCAGGACGGTTCGACAAACGGGATTGCAAAGGCCGACGGTCTAGCAGAATAGCGGAGTGTTTACCGAATGTCATGAAAGCATGCCGGGGTGGAGTTCTACGCTAGCGACAGGCTTCTAGAATGCTTGCTCGTTGATGAAGGTCAGGCTGTCTGGGGACGAGAGCTCGGGGACATAGCGGTAGCCAAGGTTGAACTCGGTAAGACCGGCGGCGTCCTCGACCTTGTTTTCCGCCATCCAGCGGACCATGGAGCCGCGTGCTTTTTTGCTGGCGGTCGAGCGCTGGATGGGCTTGCCGTTGCGGACGCCTTCGCCAAAGAGGCATGTGACGGCCGTGGCGTCGCCCGCGAGGTGGGGCAGAACGGCTTTAGCATACTCTACGCTGGCGAGGTTGACGATCGTGGTGTTTGAGCCTGCCGGGGCGATAGCCCGCGCGAGCTTGTCGCTCCAAAACGCGTAGAGGTCTCGGGCATCGTCGACGGCGAGCTTCGCGCCCATCTCCAGCCGATACGGTTCGACGGCATGAAAGGGGCGTATGCATCCGTAAAGGCCCGAGAGGACCCACAGATGGTCTTGCAGCCATGCGAGCTGCGCGGCATCCATCACCTCGGGTGCCATGCTCTGGTATTGAATGCCGTGATAGGACATGACGGCAGGGGAGAGGTGACGGGCGAGTTCGGGATTGTCGAGATCGTCGTTTTTCAGGATAGGCCCGAACTCATGCAGGGTGTTGAGGCAAGGCCCCAGCAGTTTGTCACTCACGTTCCATAGCGCTTGCAGGCCGCCGCTGCCTTCATTTCGTTCGATATCTAGCAGTGCGCGGTGGAGGCGGGCCGTCTGGTGCGCAAAGGGTGGAATGCCCAGGACTTCAAAAGCATCTTGGGCCGCGCGCATTTGCTTGGCGGGCGAAATGATGACCTGCAGCATGAACTCTCCTCTGCCAAAATGGAAGTTGCGGTGGAATACGGTCTGTTTTGGCCGTTTATGGGCCAGTTTAGTCCGTATTCCACCGCAACTGATGAAGGGTTGGTTAGGCGCGCTCGAGGAAGGCCTTGTAGCCGCGGTAGGCCTCGTAGATATCGGCCTTGTTGGCGACCTCCCACAGGGCGTGCATGGACAGGACGGCAACGCCGGAGTCGATGACGTTCATGCCGTACTTGGCCATGATGTAGGCGATGGTGCCGCCGCCGCCCGCGTTGACGCGGCCGAGCTCGCAGGTCTGGAAGTCCACGCTGGCCTCGTCCATGATGTCGCGGACGAGGGCCACGTACTCGGCGTCGGCGTCGTTAGAGCCGCCCTTGCCGCGGCTGCCCGTGTACTTGTTAAAGCACAGGCCGCGACCCATGAAGGCTGCGTTTTTGGTCTCGAACTTGCCGGCATAGCCCGGGTCGAAGCCGGCGGACACGTCGGAGGAGAGCATACGGCTGTGGGCGAGTGCGCGGCGCAGGGCCAGCGGGCTATTCTCGCCGGCGAGCGTCATGATCTCGGCGACGGTGTTTTCGAAGAAGCGGCTCGTCATACCGGTGGCACCCACGGAGCCGATCTCCTCCTTGTCGACGATGAGCGTGATGCTCGTGCGCTCCACGCTGGCGACGTCGATCTGGGCAAGCATGGAGGGGTAAGCGCAGACGCGGTCGTCGTGGCCATAGCCCAAAATCATGGAGCGGTCGAGGCCCATGTCGCGGGCGGGGCCGGCGGGCACGACCTCGATCTCGGCGGAGAGGAAGTCCTCCTCCTCGACGTCGTACTGCTCCTTGAGGATGTCCAGGAACATCTGCTTGACGGGCTCCTTGGGGGCGTCCTTGTCGTCCTCATCGAACTTGACGGGGCGGCCGCCCACGATCACGTCGAGGATCTCGGCGTCGACGGCGTCCTTGGCGGGTTTGGACATCTGCTCGCTCGAGAGGTGGATCAGCAGGTCGGAGATGGTAAAGACCGGGTCGTCTTCCTTGTCGCCGATGTTGATGTCGACGGCGGTGCCGTCCTTTTTGCAGATGACGCCCACGAGTGCAAGCGGGGAGGCCACCCAGTGGTAGCTCTTGACGCCGCCGTAATAGTGCGTGTCGAGGTAGGCCATGTCGCCGGCCTCGAAGGCGGGATTCTGCTTGAGGTCTAGGCGCGGCGAGTCCACGTGGGCGCCCAGGATGTTAAAGCCCTGCTCAAGCGGGGCGGTGCCCAGGTTGACGAGCATAAGGTCCTTGCCGTGGTTGGCGGCGTACACCTTGTCGCCTGCCTTGAGCTCGCGGCCCTCGGCGATCACGGTCTCCAGGTCGACGTAGCCCGCCTCCTCGGCCATCTTGATACCGGTCTTGACGCACAGGCGTTCGGTCTTATTCTCGCTCAAAAACTGCTTATAGCCGCGGCAAAGCTCCTCGAGCTCCTCGATTTGCTGTGGCGTGTACTTTTTCCATGCGCAGGGACGCTCCATGACGCAGGCTCCTTTCGGATCGATCGTGCTGGTTGATGTACCGTGAGCCATCGTATCACGCGTAGGCTTACGGTGGCGGGGGAGCTTGATGTGCGGTGGTCGCGGGGCGGGGAGCGTGTAAACTGGAGTGAGCAAACCGTGCCCAGCCCAAAGCGAGGTATTCAATATGTCTGACAAGCGCCGCACCTTTGCCGTTATCGACGGCAACTCGCTCATGCACCGCGCCTTCCACGCCGTGCCGCCGACCATGAACGCACCGGACGGTCGCCCCACCAACGCGATCTTTGGCTTTCTGAACATGTTTCTTAAGATGATCGATGCCTTTAACCCCGACGGTGTGGTCGTGGCGTTTGACAAGGGCAAGCCGCGCGTGCGCATGGAGATGCTGCCGCAGTATAAGGCGCAACGCCCGCCCATGGACCCCGACCTGCATGCGCAGTTCCCTATGATTAAGGAGCTGCTCACCGCGCTCAACGTGCCGATTCTGCAGTCCGAGGGCTGGGAAGGCGACGATATCCTGGGAACCATGGCGCGCCTGGGTGAAGAGGCCGGCTGCGACATGCTGCTGGTGACCGGCGACCGCGACATGTATCAACTCGTGACCGAGCACGTCAACGTGGTCTCGACCCGCAAGGGCCTGTCCGATGTGGCGATTATGACGCCCGAGAGCGTGGATGATCTGTATCACGGCATTACGCCGGCGCTCGTGCCCGATTTCTACGGTCTGAAGGGCGATACATCGGACAACATTCCCGGCGTACCGGGCATCGGCCCCAAAAAGGCGAGCGCGCTCATCGCGCAGTACGGCAGCCTGGACGAGGTCATCGCACACGCCGACGAGGTCAAGGGCAAGATGGGCGAAAACCTGCGCGCACACATCGACGATGCGCTGCTGAGCCGTAAGGTTGCGACCATCCGCACCGATGCGCCCGTTGAGCTCGATTTTGAGGCGACGTCCTTCCCGGCGTTTTCTGCCGACGAAGTCTCCGCGGCGCTGGGCACACTCGGCATTACGGCCATGCAGAACCGTTTCTTGTCACTGATTGGTGGCGAGGGTGGGGCTGCGGCCACTGCCAGCACGTTTGAGATGCCCGCGGTTTTGCGCGCCGTCACCGGCGATGCCGAGGCGCTTGCCGCCGCTGGCGCCGAGGTTGCTCGCGCGATTGGTGCAGGCGAGTGGATTGCCGCCGTGGTGGACGATGACAAGGAGGAGGGCGCGCTTTTTGGCCTGACGCGCACGTTGTGGCTGGCGACGTCCAAGGGGCTGCTTGCGCTTGAGGAGGGCGACGGCGGTACCGCTGCCGCGGCCGATGGCTTCAACTTCGCCCACGGCGTGATCGCCGGTGTGCTTGCGCGCCTGTTTATGGAAGGCCGCGTGGCGAGCCCGGATATGAAAGCGCTGCTGCATGAGCTTTCGCCCATCGATTCTTCCGAGCCTGAGCTCATGGATCCGCTGGCAGTCGACTCCACGCGCATCTTCGATACCGTGGTTGCCGCCTACCTGTTAGATTCCGACCGCTCCGAGTTTGACGAAGCGTATCTGGCCGATACCTATCTGCAGATGGCGCTGCCTGCAGCGCGCGGTGCAGAGGGTGCCGGCGAGGATGCTCCTGCGCCCGCCGCTCGCACGGCGGCCTTGACGCTGGCACTGGTTGCACCGCTGCGCGACCGCATGGCACGCGAGAACGCCGCCAACGTGTTCGATGGCATCGAGATGCCGCTCGTGCCGGTGCTTGCCAAGATGGAGCGCGCGGGCATGCTCGTAGACCCCGACCGTCTGCATAGTCTGTCCGAGGGGCTTGCTACCCAGATTGCCGAGGTCGAGCGCAGCATTCGCGACCTGGCGGGTGATGAGACGTTTAACATCGGTAGCCCTATGCAGCTCTCGCACGTGCTGTTTGACGTTATGGGGCTTCCGACCAAGGGCCTCAAAAAGACTAAGCGCGGCTACTATTCGACTAACGCCAAGGTGCTGAGCGACCTTGCCCGCGACCACGAAATCGTGCGTCTGATCTTGGATTGGCGTGAGAAGTCCAAGATCAAGTCCACCTATCTGGACACGCTGGGCCCGCTGCGCCGCGGTGACGGTCGCGTGCACACCACGTACAACCAGACCATCACGGCAACGGGTCGCCTGTCCTCGAGCGAACCGAACCTGCAGAACATCCCGACGCGCTCGGAGCTGGGCCGTACCGTCAAGACGGCGTTTTCGGCAGGCGAGGGAAGCGTCTTTTTGGCGGTGGACTACTCGCAGATCGAGTTGCGTCTGCTGGCACATCTCTCGGGTGATGAGCACCTGGTGCGCGCCTTTAACGAGGGCGAGGACTTCCATGCCGAGACGGCCGCGCGCGTGTTTGGCGTGCCGGTGTCCGAAGTAACGCCCGACCTGCGCAGCCGCGCCAAGGCCGTGAACTTTGGCATCGTGTATGGTCAGCAGGCCTACGGCCTGTCACAGTCGCTGCACATCTCGATGGCCGAGGCGCGCGACATGATCGACCGCTACTACGAGGCCTATCCGGGCGTGCGCACGTTCCTCGACAACGTGGTGGCGCGAGCCAAGCAGACGGGCTATGCCGAGACCATGTACGGCCGCCGTCGTCACATTCCGGAGCTCAAGGCCAAAAACCCGCAACTCCGCGGCTTTGGTGAGCGCACGGCCATGAACCACCCCATGCAGGGCACCGCGGCCGACATCATCAAGATCGCCATGGCCCGCGTAAGCCGCCGTCTGGAAGAAGAGGGCTTTGCCGCCCACATGATCTTGCAGGTGCACGACGAACTGGACTTTGAGTGCCCCATCGACGAGGTCGAGCGCCTGACCGCCATGGTCCAAGACGTCATGGAACACGTCGTAGACCTACGCGTACCCCTAATCGCCGAAGCCTCGACTGGAGTGACTTGGGCAGACGCCAAGTAAGGGCACGCCCGCAATTCCAAAGTGATCAAAACCAGAAGGACGCCCCTCATCAACAAGGAGCGTCCTTCATTCCAAACTATCAGCCAAGTATCTAGACGCCAAGACGCCATCTAGGCGGCAAGCAAGTAAACCTAGGGCCTGGCCGGGCGGCACGGGTTAACTTTTCGTAGATTCCGCACGCAAAGAAAGCCACTTAATGTGGCTTTCGTCTTGCGCAGGACCTGACCGAGCGAAAAATTAACCCGTGCCGCCCGGCCAGGCCCGATGGGACGGCTACCGAGCCGCCAAGATGGCGTCGATGAGCGTCAGTACGCCCCCGTCGTTGTTGCTCGGAATGCGCCACTTAGCGTGCGCGTTCATGTGCTCCTCGGCATTGTCCACGATAAAGCTATGTCCGACGCGCTCCAGCATGGGAATGTCGTTGTAGGTGTCGCCCACGGCGGCGGCATCGGCAATATCGATCCCGAGCTGCTCGCACAGGTGCGCGACGCCAGCGCCCTTGTCGACGCCCAAGTTCATGAAGTCGATCCACTCGCGCCCGGCGTTGGTGACGTAGAGCTTGTCCGAAAACTCGGGGCTATAGGTCTCGCGGAATGCGGGCTCGGCATCGTAGGCAGGGAAGAAGATCGAGATCTTGTTGGACTCGATATCAATGCCCTCAAAGCTGTCGACGTAGTTGATTGTGTTGTAGTAGACGCTGATCTCGTCGTGGTATTGATGGTCGCGGGCAAGCACGTAGAACTCGTCGAAGCAGCACAGGACGGGGACGGCGCGAGGATCCTCCGAGGCGCGGTTCAAGACCTGCTGGTACAGCTCCACGTCGATAACGCTCTTATAGATATAGCTGCCACGATAGATCACGCATGCGCCGTTGTCGGGACAAAAGGCGAGGCGGTTCTTGATGCCCTCGAACATCTCCTCGAGTTTTGGGGCGGGGCGTCCGCTGGCGGGGCAGAACACGATGCCAGCCTCGGCGAGCTTGTCTAGGCGCTCGTCGAGGCCCTGAGGCAGAACGCGCTCGTCGGTCAGCAGCGTCTTGTCCATGTCGACGGCAATGAGCTTAATGTTTCCGATATTGGCGTCCGATTCGTAAGTTTGCATAAAAGCGAGCCTTTCGTTTCGAGATTGTTTCAGACGTTATAACCATTAACTCGTAGTCGGGCGTATTTTCGCAGGATTGGCGCGCGTTTGCATCACCATTCACAAAGTAATGAAAAAACTTTTCAGAAATTTGAAGTTGTCGCTTGTGCCGCGAGCACTTTAGCGTAATATAACGACCATCGAAAACGGAGACGGAAAAACAACCGCTTACCGAGGAAAAGGTACCGTTTACGATATTAGAATTGCGCCCGGCGATAGGTGAAAGGAGAGGCAGATGCAGTTCGTAAAGATCATCACTACTGCAGATAATGCCATCCGACGCCAGCGCGCAATTTCCCGACGACGATAACAATCGTCTCTGTCCGCATGGGGCGAATTGCCTCAACAGAGTCATTTTGAGGTCGTTGGGTTTTAGCACGACATTGCTGCATGTTTCTAGGGCATGTATGTGCTGATTATTGCTATTTAACCTGATATTGTACGGTATTCGACCTTGAAATGACTTGCAACTGACCGATGTTCTAACTAGCTACCAAGGGCGAAAGGAAACAGCCATGAGCAAGGAAAAAGTCGTTCTCGCATATTCCGGTGGTCTTGATACATCCGTATGTGTCAAGTGGCTCCAGGACGAGAAGAATCTCGATGTCGTTTGCGTCTGCGGTAACGTGGGCCAGGAGGAGACCGGTCTGGATGCCAAGAAGCAGAAGGCGCTCGACCTGGGCGTTCTTGATTGCCAGGTGCTCGACCTGCGTGACGAGTTCTCCGATGAGTTCCTGACTAAGGCCATCGCCGCAAACTCCATGTACGAGAACAAGTACCCGCTGCTCTCCGCTCTGTCTCGCCCGCTGCTCGCCAAGAAGCTTGTCGAGGTCGCTCACGAGTTTGGCGCGACCTACGTCGCCCACGGCTGCACCGGCAAGGGTAACGACCAGGTCCGCTTCGAGGCTGCCGTCAAGGCCCTCGACCCCGAGCTTAAGGTTATCGCCCCGGTTCGTGAGTGGGATCTGAAGTGCCGTCCCGACGAGGTCGCCTATGCTCATGCCCACAACGTGCCGGTTCCCGAGGGTGCCAACGACAACCCCTATTCCATCGACGACAACCTGTGGGGTCGTGCCATTGAGTGTGGCCACCTGGAGGATCCCTGGAACGAGCCGCTCGACGACGCCTGGGTTATGACCAAGAATCCGGAGGACACGCCGGACACCCCGACGTATACCGAGATTGAGTTTGAGGCCGGCAAGCCCGTCGCCGTCGACGGCAAGAAGATGAAACTCTCCGAGATCGTTATCGCCCTCAACAAGATTTCGGGCGACAACGGCTTTGGCCGTCTCGACCTGGTTGAGGATCGTCTGGTGGGCCTCAAGAGTCGCGAGTGCTATGAGGTTCCCGGCGCCCTGACGCTCATCACCGCCCACAAGGCGCTCGAGGACATTTGCGTCGAGGGCGACCTGCTCAAGACTAAGATTAAGCTCGAGCAGGATTGGGCCACCGCCGTGTACAACGGCCAGTGGTACAGCCCGCTCAAAAACGCGCTCGACGCCTTTATGGCCGACACCCAGAAGTTCGTGACCGGCACCGTCCGTCTGAAGTTCTTTAAGGGCAACTGCCATGTCGTCGGCCGCAAGAGCCCCTTCAGCCTCTACGACTACGGCCTGGCCACCTACGACCGCGACACCACGTTTGACGAGAAGGCCAGCGCCGGCTTTATCGAGATCGATACGCTGTCGCTCAAGACATGGGCTAAGGTCCAGGGTCCCAGCTCTGCTGCCGCCCAGGCTTAGGTCTTCCTTTCCTTGGTATCCGCGCGGCCCATCCGCGTGATACATAACGGGCGCATGGGGTCCCTACCTTTCGTTATGCTTGCTGACACTTCTTAACATTGGTGGCCCCTACGTTCCGCCCGCATATATGTTGCCGCGTCTGCGGCTGAGTCCGAGCCCCGCCGGGGTTGTCCGGCGGGGCTCCTTCTATCAATTTGGCGGCTCTGCGCCTATATATATGAGGAGTATCCATTATGTTCAATGCTATCGCGCATGCTTTACTTTCCCTCGCGCCTGAATTTGATGCTGCAAAGGTCGAGGACGCCCCTATGAGTCTGAAGGCCTGGATCGATGGTTCGCGGGGCAACATCCGGAGGGAGACGTTGGGCGCCAAGTGCATGGTGCGTCACTTCTTTGCAAATTAGCTACATGGCCCCGCTTACGGCAGGGAGTGTGTAAAACTAGCGGTTGAAAAATCGCTTTAGCGACAGGGCGCATAGCTTTGGGCGCTTGTTTTGGTATTTGATGAAAGGGGACGGTTCCATGGCTCTTTGGGGCGGTCGTTTTGAGGCAGGTGTGGCCGAGGTCACGCAGGAGTTTGGCGCGTCGTTGCCGGTTGACAAGCATCTCTATAAGCAGGATATTGCCGGCTCTAAGGCACATGCCAAGATGCTGGCGGCCCAGGGCATTATCAGCGCCGAGGACGAGCAGGCGATTGCCGAGGGCCTGACCGGAATCGAACAGGATATCGATGCCGGCGACTTCACCTTCGATATCAACGACGAAGACATTCATATGTCCATCGAGAGCGAGCTGACGCGCCGCATCGGCGAGGCCGGCAAGCGCCTGCATACCGGGCGTTCGCGCAACGACCAGGTTGCGACCGATACGCGCCTGGGCGTCAAGGCGCTGGCCAAGGAGCTCATGGAGGCCAATCTTGAACTGCGCCATGTGCTGGTGGATGCGGCCAAGAAGTACGACAAGGTGATTCTGCCGGGCTATACGCACATGCAGCACGCTCAGCCCGTGCTGCTGTCGCATCATCTGCTGGCGTATTCCTGGATGTTCGCGCGCGACTTTACACGCCTGAAGGCCGCCTTTGATGCCGCCGACAACTGCCCGTTGGGTGCTGCCGCTCTTGCCGGTACGAGCTATCCGCTCGATCGTCAGATGACGGCTGCCGAACTTGGCTTTGCGGGTGTGATTCCCAACTCGCTCGATGCGGTTTCCGACCGTGATTTCCTGCTCGATCTGCATTACGCCGGCTCCGTCATGGCCATGCACCTGTCGCGTCTTTCCGAGGAGATCGTGCTGTGGTCGAGCTCCGAATTTGGCTTTATCACGCTTTCCGACTCCTACTCTACTGGCTCGTCCATCATGCCGCAGAAGAAGAATCCCGACTTTGCCGAGCTTATCCGCGGCAAGAGCGGCCGAGTCTATGGCAACCTGGTGCAGCTGCTCGTGACCATGAAGGGCCTGCCGCTTGCTTATAACAAGGACTTGCAGGAGGACAAGGAGGGCGCCCTCGATACCGCCCATACACTCATGCAGTGCCTGTCCGTTATGGCCGGTATGATTTCGACCTGGACCGTCAACGAGGATGCCATGGCGCGCGAGTGCGGTGTGGGGCACCTTGCCGCCACCGATGTTGCCGATTACCTGGCCAAACGTGGCCTGCCGTTCCGCGAGGCACATGCCGTGGTGGGCCATTTGGTCCTGATGTGTGAGAAGCGCGGCTGCAACCTTGAGGACCTGCCGTTTGAGGTGTTCCAGGAGGCGAGCCCGCTCTTTGAGCACGACATTACCGAGGCGCTCGACATCCCGTCGATTGTCGCCGCGCGCACGACCGAGGGCGGCACCGCCCCTGCCGCCGTTGCCGTGCAGCTGCAGCGTGCCGAGGCACAGCTTGAGGCCGACAAAGGCGTATTTGGATTGCTGACCAAGGTCGTCGAAATGGGCCACGGGGTAAAGTAGGGGTTTGGCTGAAGCTGTTTTGGCCATTATTTATTGATAAATCGTTGTTGCTTTTACGGGCGTCTGCTGGTGCGGGCGCCCGTATTTTGTTGCTATGGGGGAGGGGCTTGTCGAGAACTTCTGTAGGACCTTTGGGCAGGTTGTGAAGGGGGTGCGTTCACGGGCGGCAACTGACCGTCCGCTTGGTTCGGTGCGGTTGATGCGCGGTCGGATGGTACTCTAATCGGGCCTCGAAACAGAAGTGACACATATGGAGCGCTTTAATAAATTGTAGCGTTTCAATAAACAGCTTTTTGTTTAACTGCAGCTAAAACTCTGTTACGATGCAGTCCAGGCGGGTGCCGGAATGGGACTTGGGCACGCGCGAACCTACTTGAAAGGCTACCTTATGGCTATCGAGAAGACCTTCATCATGATTAAGCCCGATGCTGTGCGCGACCGCAAGATCGGCGAGATCGTTGCTCGCATCGAGCGCAGCGGCCTTGTCATCGAGCGCATGGAGATGACCACGCTCGAGCGCGCTACCGTCGAGGAGCACTACGCCCATCTGGCCGACAAGCCCTTCTTTGGCGGTCTCTGTGACTTTATGACGAGCGGTCCGGTTGTCAAGATGGTCGTTTCCGGTCTCTCCGCTGTTTCCAAGATGCGCACCCTTATGGGCGCTACCAACCCGCTTGACGCTGCCCCCGGCACCATTCGCGGCGACTTCGCTGTCGATGTCAACGCCAACGTGATCCACGGCTCCGACTGCTTGGAGAACGCCGAGATCGAGATCAAGCGCTTCTTTGGCTAAACCAGCTTTGACTCCTTAAAGCTGTTAGCGTGTGGCTTGGGCGCCGCGGAATTCCATCCGCGGCGCTCTTTTTATTTCAGTAGACTTTTGGTAAATGCCCACAAATCTACTAAAGAGCCCCCGTCCGGACGTTTCTTTCGGGCGGGGGCTGGCGTTAGCGTATGGCTTTGTAAGTCTTTAGGCCTCGTCGACGACCTTGAGGCCGCGCGTCTGGTCGATCTCGTTGAGGAGATTGACGCGACGCTCGTGGCGACCACCCTCGAACTCGGCGTCGAGCCACTCGTCGACAATCATCTTGGCGAGTTCGGATCCCACGACGCGGGCGCCAAAGGCAAGCACGTTGGTGTTGTTGTGCATGCGGGAGAGCTTGGCGCTGAAGGGCTCGGAGCACACGACGGCGCGAACACCTTCGACCTTGTTGGCGGCCAGGCTGATGCCGACGCCGGTACCGCAGATCAGGATACCCAGGTCGACGTCACCGTTGGCAACGGCCTTACCAACCTTGTAGCCGGCGATGGGGTAATCAAAGCTCTCGGAGGTGTCGGTTCCAAAGTTCACGACCTCGCAGCCGCGCTCCTTCAGGTGCTCGGAAATGATGTTCTTGAGCTCGACGGCGGCGTGGTCGTTGCCGATACCAATCTTCATGAGTGGTTCCTCTCTGGTCCGTGCGGCGGAATTGCTAAAGGTTTTACCGCGTTCGACTGCATGATAGCGCGACTTTTGTGTAAACGCTCGGGCGTTTTTTGGTCAAACGCTTTAGCATGCAACAAGACCGGCTTTTCATGAATGAATGCCGTCAGATTGCGCTTAAGCGCCGTCCGTCGGAACCATGGTTGCGGTTTCTGATGCATTGTTATCAAATAAAAGAGTTAACTATTATCGAGAGCCCAGTTCGTTATGTAAGCAGGAGATACCTATGCCTACCGATTCCATCCGCGATGCCGCTTTTTGCGATGTCTTGAACCGCGAGCTTGTCTGTGCGCTCGGCTGCACCGAGCCCATTGCCGTTGCCTATGCAGCGGCGCTGGCGAGCCAGACGCTCGGTTGCGAACCCGATCATATGGACGTTGCCTGCTCGGGCAACATCATCAAGAACGTTAAGAGCGTGACCGTGCCCAACTCGGGCGGCATGCACGGTATTGAGGCCGCGGCCGTGCTGGGTGCCGTGGGCGGCGACGCCAAGAGCGCGCTCGAGGTGCTCGAGAGCGTTGACGATGAAGACCGTGCTCGCGTGACCGAGCTTCTCGCCGACGCCGGCTACTGCGATGTGTCGCTTGTCGAGGGTGTGCCCAACCTCTACATCAAGGTGACTGCGACGGCCGGGGGCCATACCGCGGTCGTCGAGATTACCGATCACCACACCAATGTCACGTGCCATACGCTCGACGGTATTCCGGTATGCGGCAAGTCGGCGGGGGAGTGTGCCGCCTGCGCCGAGCGCGTCGTGGCCGAGCGTGCGGCAGATAGCGCCGATACCCCTATGAGCATTGAGTCCATCATCGACTTTATCGAGGACGGTGACATTGAGGACGCCCGCGCTGCCGTTGAGCGTCAGATTGAGCTGAACGGTGCGATCAGTGCCGAGGGCCTGGCGCACGCTTGGGGCGCCGAGGTTGGCCGTACGCTGTTGGGCGCTCGTGCCGATGACGTCGCCTGCCGTGCCCGTGCCCGTGCAGCCGCCGGGTCCGACGCCCGCATGAACGGCTGCGCGCTGCCGGTCGCCATTGTGTGCGGCTCGGGCAATCAGGGCATTACCTGCGCGCTGCCCGTTATGGAGTATGCCGAGTACCTGCGCTGCGACCACGAGCGCCTGGTGCGCGCCGTGATGCTGTCCGATCTTATCGCCGTGCATATCAAGAGCTATATTGGTGCGCTCTCGGCGTTTTGTGGCGCTATTTGCGCCGCATGCGGTGCCGGTGCCGCGATTACCTGGCTGTGCGGTGGCACGCGTGAGCAGATTGGCGCGACGGTCTCGAACACGCTCGGTAACGTTGGCGGCATCGTGTGCGATGGCGCCAAGGCGAGCTGCGCCGCCAAGATTTCCGCTGCCGTTGATGCTGCGATTCTGGGCCACGATATGGCCATGCAGGGCCGCGGCTTCCGTGCCGGCGAGGGCCTGATTCAGGATACCGTCGAGCAGACGATCGCCAGCATGGGCTACGTAGGCCGCGTGGGCATGAAGGACACCGACGTCGAGATCCTCAACATCATGATCGGCAAAACCCAGGTTTGTTAGTTACGCGGTTTTACCAAACCGCGTACCAGTCGACGCTGCAAACGCCCCCAAGCGGCAATCTGCCTTTCAATCGTCGGGCATGGCCAGAAGGCCTATGCCCTCCTCTTTCAAGGCACATTGCTCGCTTGGGGGCGTTTTCGCTGACTTATGCTCAACCTACGACGCTATTTTGTTTGGAGCGAGGAGTCCTATGACAGTTCGTCGGCTACTTGATGTTCGTAGAAGGCCTCGATTACGGCGTTGAAGTCGCGGGCGAAGTCTTCCATGGTTCCGCTCCAGGTGGCTCGGCTGGGTTTTCCCTGGCCAACATAGGCGGTTTGAATGCCGCAGGCGGGGCTGGGGAAGTCGCGCTTGGGATCGTTGCCCACCATAAGGACCTCGTTTGGCTCGAGCCCCATCACCTGAAGCTGCTCGAGATAGTAGGCGGCATCGGGCTTGCAGCGGGTGGCGTTTCCCATGTGCGTGACGAGCTCAAAGGGGGCGTCGGCCAGGTCGCCCCAGCCCATGCGGCACTCGATGGCCCCCTGCGGAAAGCTGGGGTTGGTAAAGAGCGCGCAGCGCAGCCCTGCGTCCTGTACGGCCTGGAGCGCGGCGTGCGCGCCCGGCATGGCGTGAGCGTTAATGACATCGTCGTTCTTGTATGGAAGAACTTCGCGGTCGTAGTAGGTAAACGCCTCGTAGATGAGGGGATCGGAGAGGCAGATGCCGCATCGGCGCTCAACCTCGGTGCGGTAAAACTCAAGATTGGTGCGGTTATCCGTGCCGCTTCGGCGATTGGCGTTGAGGTCGACCAGGATGGTGCCGAGGCGCGCCATCGTGCCACCGCGGCTGCGGCGACCGATATCCGCGAGCATCGACGAGACATCCTTAAAATAGCGAAGGATGAACGCGTTGAGGTTGATGCTAAGAAGCGTCTCGTCCATATCGAAAACGACTGCTTTGAGCACGCGGGCACCTTTCTCGATAAATCGTTCCAGAATCGTTGCTCCGGATACTTTACCCCAAAGCCGTATGCCTAACTGCCTATCGTCAACTTATGGGGACGGTCGTCCACAAGATTGCGAAAAAGTCTCCATACGAGTAAAAAATCGCAGTTCACGCTTGAAATCGAAATGATTTCCCCGTAACCTATACGAACGTGATTGCATAAGCGTCACATTAGTATCTGTCGGCTCCCGAGTGTTCCTAAACGTTGTGTGCTTGTCGCACCCTTCTGTAGGTCCTAGCAATCGGGGCCCCGTAGTTCGAAAGGGGTCCACCTTTGAGTGAGATTCAGAACTCGTCCATTTTCTCTCTTGACGATGTCAATGAGGAGGAGATGAACAACCTCATCGACGGTACGATTACCGACTTTGATGAGGGCGATCTCGTTAACGGCACTGTCGTTAAGATCGAGCATGACGAGGTGCTCGTTGACATCGGATTCAAGTCCGAGGGCGTTATCCCGGTCCGCGAGCTGTCCATCCGCAAGGACGCTAACCCTGCAGACATCGTTGCACTCGGTGATCCCATCGAGGCTCTGGTTCTCCAGAAGGAGGACAAGGACGGTCGTCTGGTCCTGTCCAAGAAGCGTGCCGAGTACGAGCGTGCTTGGAACCGCATCGAGGAGAAGTTCAACTCCGGCGAGAACGTCGAGGGCGAGGTTATCGAGGTTGTCAAGGGCGGCCTGATCCTCGACATCGGCCTGCGTGGCTTCCTGCCCGCTTCCCTCGTCGACCTCCGTCGCGTCAAGGACCTCACCTCCTACATGGGCACTCGCATCGAGGCCCGCGTCATCGAGATGGACCGCAACCGCAACAACGTCGTCCTCTCCCGTCGCGTCGTGCTCGAGGAGTCCCGTAAGGCCGAGCGCTCCGAGATCCTGTCCAAGCTCAAGTCTGGCATGCGTCTCCAGGGCACCGTTTCCTCCATCGTCGACTTCGGCGCCTTTGTCGACCTCGGCGGTATCGACGGCCTCATCCACATCTCCGAGCTCTCCTGGAACCACGTCAACCATCCTTCCGAGGTTGTCAAGGTCGGCCAGGAGGTCGAGGTCGAGGTTCTCGACGTCGATCTCAACCGCGAGCGCATCTCCCTGGGTCTCAAGCAGACCACCGAGGATCCGTGGCGCGCACTGGTCAAGAAGTACCCCGTCGGCGCTATCGTCGAGGGCACTGTGACCAAGCTTGTCCCGTTCGGCGCTTTCGTCGACCTGGGCGAGGGCATCGAGGGCCTGGTGCACATCTCCGAGATGGCCAACAAGCACGTCGATCAGCCTTCTCAGGTCACCCACGTGGGCGACAAGGTTCAGGTCAAGGTCATGGAGATCGACCTCGACCGTCGTCGTATCTCCCTGTCCATGAAGTCCGCTGCTGAGACTCTGGGCGTCGAGATCGAGGTCACCCCGCTGCCTTCCGAGAAGAAGGACGAGGAGACCGACGCCGAGTAAATCGGTTTGACGATCACTTGTTTTAAGGGATCCGTCCGCAATGGACGGGTCCCTTTTTGCATTTGACGCCGAGATGCGCGATGCTGCCCGGGCGCAATGCTGCCCGGGCTGTCCACTGACTATTGGGTTGTCGGTGCATGAAAAAATGCCGACATCCCGCCTCGGGGAGGAGGCGGGAACGCACCGAGTAGACGGAGGGGTGCGGAGCGCGGTCGCGTCTCGACTGACGACGTTGCCCATCGACGACACTATTGTACTGCATAGCGTGGTTCTTGGTTTATCGTGTCGAACGCTTGTGTTGTGCCATTGCCTGCGGCAACGGTGTGCTACACTCTTGCACTGCTGAGTGGGCCAGACGGTCGCGCGATGTGCTGCTTGCAGCGCGCGTGAGGAAAGTCCGGGCTCCAGAGGGCGGGATGCCGGCTAACGGCCGGGCGGAGTGATCCGACGGAAAGCGCCGCAGAAAAGAAGACTCCCACCTGCGCCGCAAGGCGTAAAGGGAAAAGCTGAAACGGTGGTGTAAGAGACCACCAGCGTCGTGGCAACACGGCGGCTTGGCAAGCCCCATCCGGAGCAAGCGCGAATAGGAACGCTATGGGCCGGCCCGGTCCGCGTTCGGGTAGCGTGCGTGGAGCTGCACGGTAACGTGCAGACAAGATAAATGACCGTTCACGACAGAACCCGGCTTATCGGCCCACTCGGCACTTTGTTGACGCTGCGAACCCGTCAGCGCGGCAATCTGCCTTTCAAGCCTTCGGGCATGACCATAAGGTCAATGCCCTCGTCTTTCAAGGCACCTTGCTCGCACTGACGGGTTCTCGCTGTTGGCGACGGCATCATTGGCGTTTCCGTTCTTGTTGGCGAGGACAATGGTACTGTCTTTGCCGTATTATTGAGGCTGTTTGTTGCTTTGCTTGTTGTTGAGGGGCTTTGTTGGACAGCTATTTTACTCTGCAATCGAATATTGAGGTTTCGGGCGAGTTTGTGGACCGCAAGAGCCGGTTTATTGCCCAGCTGGTCCATATTGAGTCCGAGGATGAGGCGAATGCCTTTATCGAGATGGTTCGCAAGTGTCATTACGACGCTCGACACAATGTTCCCGCGTGGATTTTGGTCGATGGACGCGAACGTCAAAGCGATGACGGTGAGCCGAGCCGCACGAGCGGTATGCCGACGCTCGAGGTGCTGCGTGGCGCGGGGCTCAAAAATGTTTGCTGCGTAGTGACGCGCTATTTTGGTGGCACGCTGTTGGGGCCTGGTGGCTTGGTGCGCGCCTATACCGCGGCGACGCAGGCGGCGGTGGCCGCGGCTCAGGAGGCCGGGCAGATCGTCGAGATGACAAGCGTCGTGCCGGTTGATGTGTATGTGGCCTATCCACAGTATGAGCAGGTGCTTCGCTTGGCGCAGGATTCGGGTGCCAAGGTTTCGGATTCCGATTACGCGGATACCGTTACACTTCACTTGGTATTTAAGGCGGGGGAGCAGGAGCCATTTTGCGCCAAGATGCGCGAGCTTATGGCGGGACGCGAGGAGATCGAGGTCGGCGCTCCCGAATTTGCCGAGTTCTGACGGCGACGGCCGGCGTGCTTTTGGATGGATTCCAAGCGCGCCTGCCGTCGTTTTTCTGTTGCTGCCGTTTACTCGGCGAGCTGCTTTAGCACATCGCAGGCGATCTCGATGGCATCGTCGATGCAACCGGGGCAGCTGCGGAGCGGACCCTTATCCGATCCGATGCCCTTGAGCGTGCCGCAGACGGTCGTCGTGTTCTTCTCGCCAAAACGCTTGGCGATTTCGCGCGACAGCTTGTAGGTCTGGCCCTTGGTCTTGGGGTTTTCCATGCCGTCGCTCATCACGAAGCCCATGATGGCCACGGCGCCCGAGATAGCACCGCAGGTCTCGGTCATGCCACCCATGCCGGCACCAAAGCCCTCGGTGAGGGTAAAGGCGATCTGGGGGTCGAGTCCGACGGCAGGCGCGAGGGTGCAGGCGACGGCCTGGGCGCAGTTAAAGCCGCGGGCGTGGTATTCGGCAGCCTGAGCCTGACAGGCGTTGATGTCGAGCTGGGCCGTATCGATTTGCTTCATCGTTGTCTCCTTGGTCACGGTGTACCCGCCTATGGTACCCGTGACGGTGCGTGTAATCATCGAGAGCTTCATGGATGCCTCATTTTTATCTATCGAGCAAATGTCCAAGGCTTGAGATAAATACCCCGGATCAATTTGTCTCATAACCTACCTTGGGGATGGGTTGAGAGGGGTGCAGGGTAGCGGTATCGTAAACCGAATAAACTAAAACCCAGGCAAGGGAGCTAGATATGAGCGAGCAGACCATCGGTACCACATGTGTTCAGGGCGGCTATCACCCGGGAGATGCCGAGCCGCGTCAGGTGCCCATCTACCAGTCCACCACGTGGAAATACGACACGTCCGAGCACATGGGCAAGCTGTTTGACCTGGAGGAGTCGGGCTACTTCTACAGCCGTCTGCAGAACCCCACGTGCGATCTGGTTGCCGCCAAGATTTGCGAGATGGAGGGCGGCACCGCTGCGATGCTCACGAGCTCGGGTATGGCTGCGAACTTCCTCGCGATCTTTAACGTGGCCGGTGCCGGCGATCATGTGGTCGCGAGCTCTGCCATTTACGGCGGTACGTATAACCTGCTCGCCCACACCATGGGCCGCATGGGCGTGACCTGCACGTTCGTTGCCCCCGACTGCACCGACGAAGAGCTCGAGGCAGCCTTCCAACCCAACACCAAGCTCGTCTTTGGCGAGACGATCGCCAATCCCGCCCTTGCCGTGCTCGATATTGAGCGCTTTGCCAAGGCCGCGCACGACCACGGCGTACCGCTGATGGTCGACAACACCTTCCCGACGCCCGTGATGTGCCGTCCTTTTGAGTGGGGCGCCGACATCGTTACGCACTCCACCACCAAGTACATGGATGGACATGCGGCCTACCTGGGCGGCGTGATCGTCGACCACGGCCAGTTTGACTGGATGGCCCATGCGGACAAGTTCCCGGGTCTCACCACGCCTGACGAGAGCTATCACGGCGTGACGTATGCCGAGAAGTTCGGTCGCGAGGGCGCCTTCATTACCAAGGCCACCGCGCAGCTCATGCGCGATCTTGGTCCCATGCAGAACCCGCAGGCGGCATTCTTCCTGAACAGCTCGCTCGAGAGCCTGCACGTGCGCATGCCGCGTCATTGTGAGAACGGCCTGGCCGTTGCCAAGTTCCTGCAGAGCCATCCCAAGGTGCGCTTCGTGAGCTATCCGGGTCTGGAGGGCGATAAGTACTATGACATGGCTCAGAAGTACATGCCCAACGGTACCTGCGGCGTTGTGAGCTTTGGCTTTAACGGTGGTCGCGCGGCGGCCGAGACCTTTATGAAGAGCCTCAAGCTTGCCCAGATCGCCACGCACGTTGCCGACGCCCGCACGTGCTGCCTGCATCCCGCTAATGCCACGCACCGCCAGATGAACGATGAAGAGCTCATCGCCTGTGGCATCTCCGCCGACATGGTGCGCCTGTCGTGCGGCCTCGAGGACACGGCCGACCTGATTGCCGACCTTGAGCAGGCGCTCGAGCAGTGCTAGGCTAGCGTTCACACAAGGTGCCGATGCTGGCAGAAAGCCTCGGCGACCTTTCGTTCCGATTCCGTAGGCGGGACCCCAATCGCGGCTGTTCGCAGGCGATTGGGGCCCCGTTTTTGCGTTGCGCCACTCGAAAGGATGGATATGGAGAAAACTGCAGAGCAGCTGCGCCGCGAGCACGTTGCCCTAGAGGGCGACACCCATGGCAAGAACAAATGGGCGATTCTGTTTACCGTGCCCATCATGACGTTTATGGTGTGCCTGGATTCGACCGTCGTGACCGTGGCGCTGCCCGTGATGCAAAAGGAGCTGGGTGTGGGCCTCGATCGCATTCAGCTGGTAAGCTCGGTGTATCTGCTTGCGACTTGCGTGGCTATGTTGCCGTTTGGCCGCCTGGGCGACGTGCGCGGCAAAGTGAATGTGTTCCAGCTGGGCGTCATCGTTTTTACGGTTGGCTCGCTGCTTTGTGGCCTTTCGGCCTCGCTCGAGGTTCTTATTCTGGCACGCATTGTTCAGGGTATCGGTTGCGCGGCGGCCATGGCTAACAACATGGGCATTATCACCGAGTCGTTTCCGGCGCGCGAACGAGGCCGTGCCATGGGTATTCTCGCGACTTTCGTGGCCCTCGGCATGAAGTGTGGCCCCGTGCTCGGCGGTATGCTGGTGGCAAGCTTTCCTTGGGAGAGCATCTTCCTCATCAACCTGCCCATTGGCGTCATCTCGTTCATCGTGGGGCTTTACACACTGCCGCATGTTAAGCCGGAGGCCGGCGAGCGCCCCATGTCGTTGGCGGAGGCCGCGCGTCGCTGCTTTGCTAATTCGGCCTTCACCATCAACCTTGCCTGTATGCTCATCGTGTTCGTTGGCATTGGCGCATCCGAGTTTATTTTGCCGTTCTATTTTCAGGACGCCCACGGCTTTGGTTCCGACATCTCGGGCCTGCTCTTTTTGGCGCTGCCGATGGTGAATGCCTTTATCGGCCCTCTTTCGGGTACGGTTTCGGACCGTGTCGGCTGCGAGGGCCCCACGGCGGTCGGCCTGGGAGTGTACGTGTGCGGTCTTTTTGCGGTAAGCACACTCGACGAGTGCTCTTCTATCCCTGTGATCGTGTGCTGTGCCGCGTTTATGTCGTGCGGCACGTCGATTTTCCAGAGTCCTAATAACTCGCTGTATATGGGCTCGGCTCCGCGCGAGGCGCTCGGCTTTGCGGGCAGCTTGGGCAGTTTGGCGCGCTATGCGGGTATGGCAGCGGGCATTACGTCGGCGTCGCATATCCTGTATGGGCAGATGAGTGTGGCGATGGGCGAGGCCGTGACCAGTTTTGTTGCAGGACGTCCGGATGTGTTCCTGTTCGGCTTTCGCTCGGTGTTCTACGTGCTCATGGCTGTGGCCGCTGTGGGCTTTGCGCTCGCTATGGTGCGTTTGGTGAGGATGCGCGCCCGCCATTAGCTTGTGGTGGCAGGCTTGCCACGAATCGGGCCTATCTACTGGTCTTGCAGCTTTATGGTGCGATGCGGCTTGTGGGGCGGGCGGGGGTCGGTCCGTGGTAGACTATCGAACAACGTTTATTAATCGCGCGGTATCGTTGCCGCGAGAAGGGGTTGCGCCATGCAGGAGCTTGAGGATCGTATTCGCCATGACGGCATCGTAAAGGCCGGTAACGTCCTTAAGGTTGATGCCTTCCTCAACCACCAGTGCGACGTTGAGCTGTTCGACCACATGGGTGCCGAGTGGGCCCGTCTGTTCGAGGGTGTCGAGATCAACAAGATCCTGACGATCGAGGCTTCGGGCATTGGCATGGCTTGCATCGCAGCTCAGCATTTTGGCGGCGTGCCGGTAGTCTTTGCCAAGAAGGCACAGTCCATCAACCTTGACGGCGAGCAGTATGCCACGACCATCTACTCCTTTACCAAGCAGAAGGAGTACCCGGTCATCGTTGGCAAGCGCTTCCTGTCCGAGGGCGACAAGGTTCTGATCATCGACGACTTCCTGGCCAACGGCTGCGCGCTTGAGGGCCTTATTAAGATCTGCGAGGCTGCGGGCGCCGAGGTTGCCGGCATTGGCATTGCCGTGGAGAAGGGCTTCCAGGGCGGTGGCGATAAGCTCCGCGAGCGCGGCTTCCGCGTTGAGAGCCTGGCCCGTATCGCCGAAATGGACTGCGAGAACGGCGAGATTACGTTCGCCTAGGCGCACAGCACAAGCGATTGGTATGCGATGTGACAAAGGGACTGTCCCTTTGTCACATTTTTTGTATGAGGGGAGGTGTTGATATGGATGAGAACAAGATGGGATGGCGCGAGTATGCGCGCTTTGCCGAGATGTCGGTCGAGGAGTTGGCACGCGATTGCGAGGTGCAGGTGTTTCGCGCGACGGGCCCGGGCGGCCAGGGTGTGAACACGACGGATTCAGCGGTGCGCATGAAACATGGGCCCACGGGGATTGTCGTGACGGCGCGCGAGAGCCGTAGTCAGTTTCAGAATCGCAGCTGCTGTCTGCGTAAGCTGAGGGCAGAGCTCGAGCGTCGCGGGCGTCCGCCGCGCCGTCGTGTCAAGACCAAAGTGCCACAACGATCGCGCCAGCGTAGGCTCAACGACAAGCACTTCAACGCGATTAAAAAGGCTAACCGTCGCAAGCCGGACGGGGAGGAATGATCTCCTCAATACGTTGCGGTGAAATAGGGACTGTTTTGCGGCTTTTGCTGCATAAACAGTCCCTATTTCACCGCAACTTAGGTGGGGTTAGCGGGTTGGGTGCCAGACCTCGAGAACGGCGGGAAGGATGTCGACCTCGATGCGCGAGGCGACAACGGGCTCGCCGTCGGCTTGGATGGGGTAGTCGGGCTCCTCAAAGGTAAGCTCGGCATGGCGGCAGCGACGCATGCGTACCGGCGGCAGCTTGGTGTGGTGGCCGTCCTTGGCCGAAAGGAACATGGGTAGGGCGACCGCACGGGGGACGGGACCGCAGGCGTAGCAGACGTCGAGGATGCCGTCGCACGGGTCGGCGTCGGGACAGATGCGATAGCCCGAACCATAGGTGGGCCCCAGCTGGATGGCAATAATAATCGCGCGCACGCGCTCGGCTGGTGCGCCATCAAAACTGATGGTCATGGGGTAGTTGCGGTAGCGCAGGCCAAACTGCTCAAGTCCCGATAGGGTGTAGAGTGGAGCGCCAGTGAGGCCCGTCTTTTTGCGCAGCTCGGTGGTGCCAAGGCCGATGGCGGCATCGATGCCGACCGAAAGCGTCTGGTCGTAGTACTCAACGATCGCCTCGCCGTTGCCGCTCGCAGGGCTCCACGAGCGAATGCGCCCGATGTCCTGACGCTGCAGCTCACAGGTGAGCAGCGCACCAAAATCTTTGCCGGAGAAATCGTCGATACCGAGCGTCTGGGCAAAATCGTTGCCGGAGCCCACGGGCAGGACGGCAAGGGCGGGCCGGACCGCCTCATCCTGCGCCATAAGCCCATTGACGACCTCGTGAATCACGCCGTCGCCGCCGAGTGCGATAACCGTGCGGTAGCCCTGGGCCCGTGCGGCAAGTTCCTTGGCATGTCCCATGCGCTCGGTCAGCACCAGATCAAACTGGGATGAGCGCGCGGTCATGTCCAAAAAGCGCTGCAGGCGCTCGGCAACTTCGCGCGCCGCACCTGACTGGGCGGCGGGGTTGGCGATGATGAGCGTGCGACCAAAATCAGTTGCGTGCATGGGGTGACTCCCGGCGTATGACGTGACGGTGCGGTCGCGCTCAGGTCGAATTGCCCCCGATTGTGGCTGCACGGCGAATACTTACGTCTACTCTATCAGGTCGTTGTGGCGCTCGATAGCATCCGCTACTGTACCGCCCTCATCCACAATAAGCGAACGGCGCTTGGGTGAGATGATGCGCTGGGCGGGGTACACGCCGCGGTGTCCGCCGACGAGATAGCTGATAAAGGCTACGATGACAAAGAACCCGGCAGCCGTGCCGTGGAACAGGTCGATGGCCATCATGCAGGTGGTGATGGGCACGTTGAGGCCGGCGCAGAACACGCCGAGCATGCCGAGAGCCGCCAGAAAGCTGGGGTCGATTCCGACGAGGCAACCGATCCAGCCGCCGAGCGCCGCACCGATGCCAAACAGGGGCGTGACCTCGCCGCCTTGGAAGCCCGCGCCCAGGGTAAGCGCCGTCACCACGAGTTTGATGGCTGCGTCGGCAAGGGTCGTGTTTCCGGCGAACCCGGCGCCCGAGAGCCAGGTGGCAAGGCCGGCATACTTCCAGGCGTCGAGCATCGCGTAGGCCGCGAGCACCACGAGTGCGCCCACGAGTGCGCGAACGAGGTAATTGGTGATAAAGCGACCATACAGGCTCTTGACGGTTCGAACCGACCAGGCAAAGAGGCGTGCCGTCAGACCGAAGATGATGGCGCTGATAACAACGATGACGACCGTCCGTGGTGTCATGTTGGGAACGCTGGCGATGACATTCGCTTCGTACTCGGTACCCAGGGCGAGTGATGTAAAGTAGCCGGTAAACGAGGCGACCAGGCAGTAGATGCCCGCGGTGTAGTCGATCTTGCCGATAAAGCACATCTCCATGCCAAAGAAAGCTCCGGCAAGGGGCGAACCGAATACGGCGCCAAAGGCCGACGAGATGCCGGCGAGCATGAGGTCGTGGTGATCATGCTTTTTGAGGTGGGTGAGGCTCGAAATGTTGCTGGCGATGGTGCCGCCAATCTGCACCGCGGCTCCCTCGCGACCGGCCGATCCGCCGGTGAGGTGCGTGAGCGTGGAGCACACAAACGTGAGGACGGCCATGCGCATATGGATGAGGCGTGTGCCCAGGGCGGAGTCAATGACCAGGTTGTTGCCGCGCTTGGCGGCAAGGCCGTGGTTTTTGTAGACCCACGCGGTGGCCATGCCCACAACGGGAAGCAGCGCGTAAATCCACGCATGGTGCTCGCGATAGTCGGTCGCGATATTCAGCGAGGCCAAAAACGCCCAAGCGGCAACGCCCATGGCGAGCGAGACGATGACGACGAGTGCGAGCAACTTAGCGCTCGCGAGTAGGTTGCGGGCGTTGCGGCGCGTGTCGGCAGCCAAGAGATGCTCGGAGCGGGTAAGTTGATGCCTGCCTGCCGTGATGACGTCGTTCAGGGAGAAAAAGCCGCCGTCGTCGAGCGGCTGGGAATGATCCTGCGCCTCGTTTGCGCTTTCAGGTTTGTTGTTATGAGCCATACGTTCCTCTTTTAGGTTGCAACGCAAGCATTATAAAACGCGGTAAACGCGACGAGCCGGTGGGTTGGTTTCCATTCTGTTTCGCGGCCTGCAACCGACAGGTGTATTCGCGGGTACAGGCCGAGTCGCGGTCGTGCGTCGGGGGATTATACTGAGACAAGCATAAAGAATTGGCGCCCCTGTTGTGCGCCGTGGCATTAAGAGGTGCATATGGCAGAGAAACTCATTCCGCTGGAGGACGCACAGTCGATTGTTCTGTCGAACGTTGCTCCGACCGACCTGGTCGAGATTCCCGTGTGGCAGGCGGCTGGTTTTCCCTTGGCCGAGGATGCTGTGGCCGATATCGACATTTCGCCGTTTGCCAACAGCGCCATGGACGGGTATGCCGTGCGCGCCGTCGACCTCGCCAAAGCGTCCACTGATGCGCCCGTGACGCTTTCTGTCGTGGGGCACGAGGCAGCGGGTCATGTCTTTGAGGGCGTGGTTGGCACGGGCGAAGCGGTTCGCATCATGACGGGTGCGCCGGTACCCGAAGGTGTCGATGCCGTGGTGAAATACGAGATCGTCGAGGTGCTCGATGGCGACGGCAACGAGGGCTCGCGTGTGAGGTTCTCGGCGCCTGCCAAGGTAGGGGAGAACGTTCGCTCTGCCGCCGAGGAGGCCCATGCCGGCGATGTTGTGATGCACGCCGGCGAGGTCGTGGCTCCGGCGGGTGCGGGTCTGCTGGCAAGCGCCGGATACGCGAGCGTGAAGGTGCACGCTGCCCCGCGTGTAGGCATCATCTCACTGGGCACGGAACTGGTCGCACCGAGCAACGTGCCGGCGCGCGGGCAGATTCGCGACTCCAACTCGTCGGCGTTAATGGCCGAAGCGCTCGATGCAGGAGCCGAGCCGGTGTTCTTTGGCATCGCTCCTGATGATGAGCAGGCAATCGCCGAGCTCGTTCATCGCGCCGTGCAAGAGTGCGATTTTGTCATTACGAGCGGTGGCGCCTCGGCGGGCGATTACGACTACGTGACGGCGCTGGTCCAGCGCGAGGGCGAGGTGCTGTTCGATCGCATCTCGATGCGTCCGGGCAAGGCCATCACGTTTGGCTTGCTCGGGGGTAAGCCCTACCTCGGGCTTTCAGGCAATCCGGCCGCGGCGTATGTGGGCTTTGAGATGCTTGCCCGTCCAGCGATCCGCAAGATGCGTGGTTTTGCCGAGGGGGCGCGTCCCGTGCAGCGAGCGGCTCTTACCCACGGTGTGAAAAAGCGCCAGGACCGACGCTTCTTCGATCGCGCCACGGTTTTGCGCGACCCCGAGACCGGTGAGCTGTTGGTGACCGAGGCCAAGACGCAGAATTCGGCACTGCTCGGCACGATGCAGCGGGCCAACTGCCTGCTGCGTATTGACGAAGGACCGTGCGAGCTCAAGGCGGGAGATGTCGTGGACGTTGTTCGCGTCGACCTGCCTGAGGGCGCCGTGTTGTAGGAGGAATGCTGTGGAGTTGAAGATATCGATCGTGACGTGTTCGGACACGCGCGATCTTGCCCAGGACGAGGCTGGAGCCGCACTCGAGGAACTCATCGTGGCGCAGGGCTGGACGGTCGCCTCGCATGTGGTCGTGCGCGACGACGTCAGCGAGATCGGTGATGCCATTGTGGAAGCCGCCGATGAGTGCCACGCCAATGTCGTGCTCACCTGCGGCGGCACGGGTCTTTCGATGCGCGACGTGACGCCCGAGGCGACGCGTGCCGTCTGCGACCGCGATGTGCCGGGTATTGCCGAGGCAATCCGTGGCTACTCCATGACCAAGACGCGCCGCGCTATGCTCTCGCGCGCTATTTGCATGCAACGAGGTCATACACTTGTCGTAAACTTTCCCGGTTCTACGAAGGCCGCCCGCGAAAGCTGGGAGGCCATAGCAGACCAGCTGGAGCATGCGGCTCAGATGACAGCGGGCGGCGGACATACCAACTAAGCGGTTTACCTGCGGCGGGGCGACCTTATCGGTCGCTCCGCTTTTGTTTACGGGCTTTAGCCTGTGCGGGGCGCGCAGCGCGCCGC